>QFCH01001618.1_pt1 | contig 74190 bp, 74 predicted proteins | sample 5346071 | NCBI WGS metagenome assembly QFCH01 (sample SAMN09062255, study PRJNA434731) | Human gut metagenome, whole genome shotgun sequencing project. | isolation source: stool timepoint B chromium assembly | host: Homo sapiens | collected 2015
TTCAGGGGCTATACCCTGAAACCATTTTGCTGTAATATCTCTAATTATGAAAACCATCTTTCTATAAAATAATGTATTAAGGGAGTTGTATTTCGCTCCCCATTTTTTCCGCCATTTCCATATCGCCATTTTCTTTAAATTCATGCACGCAAACAGGAGGTTTAGCTCCATTTTTATCTTGGCTATCCCTCGGTATTGCGTATAACGCATTCCATGCTTTTCTTTTGCATCGGCAAAGACTCGTTCAATTGTCTGCTTTCTCTGCTGATAGATTTCTTTTATTCCTTTGGTGTGACGGATCTCTTCTACCTGCTCCATATAGTTTTCCCAGACATGCCTTGTAATTACTTTTACATGATCTTTGCTTCCGGTACACTGACTTTGATATGGGCAGTCTTTACATTTCTTGCCGTCACTTTTGTATTCACGGTATCCCTCTCGATTTGTTGTTCGATAAGTCAATACCTGATGATTTGGGCATAAGTAGCAATCATAATATTCATCATAAACATACTCATATTTCTTAAAAAACCCTTTTTTGGTCATTGGACGTTTGTAAGGCATGACCGGTATTTTCTTATCCTCGATTAACTGTCTGGCAATGGCTGGTATCTTATATCCGGCATCCAGTACGTAATAGGTTGCACCTTCAATTATCTTCATCCGTTTATAGAGTTCCCAGAAAGAGGTACTGTCATGAACATTTCCAGCAGTGACTGTGAAGTCCAGAATATAATTATTTTTGTCACAACAGGTATTGGCAGAATACGCAAACACCTGCTTATGCTCTCCTTTATGAAACCAACCGCTGTCTGGGTCGGTCGTACTGACTTTTCTTTTTCCTTCTTCTGGAAGTACTTCTTTTTCCTTGTGTGGCTTTTTACCGTGAGCTTCCCGATCTTTTTTGATTTCTTCCTGCAACTCTTTTTCGTAATGTCGTGCCTCCTTCAAAAAGACCTGCTCTTCGTATTTATGGGAATTAGCATTTGCCTTGATGTGGGTTCCATCAATAAATACTTGTTCCATATCTAAAAATCCGCAGGCGTCGACTTCCGCAAGTACGCGGACAAATATTTTCTCGAATAATCCAGTTCCTTCAAAACGTCTGGAATAGTTCTTTCCGTAAGTAGAAAAGTGAGGAATCGATTCGTACATTCCATAACCCAGAAACCAGCGATAAGCAATATTTACTTCAATTTCCCGGATTGCCTGACGCATGGAAGGGATGCCAAAAATGTACTGCAGCATTGCGATTTTTACCAGGACAACGGGATCAATACTTTCACGGCCAAAGTCACTATATAACTCTTTTACTTCATCATAGATGAAACTAAAATCCATTGCATCCTCTATCTTACGAACAAGATGATTTTTAGGAACTAGTTCCTCTAAACTGACGATTTCCATTTGAGAACGCTCGGAATAATCCTTTTTCCCCATCATTGCCTGGCACCTGCCTTTTCTTTTGTAATTAATTTAATTATACCATTTAATATATGCAGAGAAAAGAAAAAGACAACCGCCCCCTTAGGAGGCTAGTTGTCTACAGCCTGAAGCCGTTAAAACGGCTTTTTTTATTGAGGAGTTAAAATGGATCAACGGACAACATTATTTAAATTCTCGCTAAAAAACGATCAACTATGTATGAACTTATTTACTGATTCTGTCAGCAATGGAACTTGCGGTATAAGAGTCTGGTTTAACAACACAATCATATCCACATGACCGGATCCAGCCAACAATATCCGGAATCAACTCTCTTGTCTTTCCATCAGGGCTATTACCAGCATCCACATGAATTACAAAAGAAGCGCTTAAATAGAGCTCTTCATATTTTTCATCCTCTTCTATGATACTAATAATTTCGTTTGCCAGCTGAAGGCTTAACTGGGTTTCATAATTCAGCTTCATCTTCACATTGTTGATACGATCAACATGTGTGATGTCATAGAAATAAATACCTCCATGCCCGATGCAGCGAACGGCAATCACCGATACAACTTTTGTATCGGAAAAATTTTGACTGTCAGTCCCGATTGTCACCTCGAACCCGGATCCATAACAATTGTTTTTCAGAAAATATTCATTAATTATTTCAACGATTCTCTTTGAATCAACATTTCCATAAGTAGGACTTTTCATTCTTATTTCCTCCATTCAAAACATCGATAAGAGAGCATTTCTTTTTGCTTTTGCCCATCCATGATATTCATAAATAAAGCAGTACCTCTAAGCCATAAGGATGGTTTAACGAGTATTGCCATCCAACCATTTGCCAAATTCTACGCCCTGTCTCGATTTTCCAGTGCAGGTAAAACACTGGTTACCTGCAAGCACCTTCTCACCAAACCCATATTTAAGGGACTGACTTTACTGGAATAGCTTGCTATGATTTTGCCGTATAACCTTTACATGAAGTAAATGTGATGCTATGAAACACCAAACGGTTATAAGTACTGCAACTGGGGTGGAGGGATTTGAACCCCCAACCGTTTCGTTCAGAGCGAACTGCGCTGCCAATTGCGCCACACCCCAATGCCCATGGAGGGACTCGAACCCTCATGCTTGCGCACCTGATCCTAAGTCAGGCGTGTCTACCATTTCCACCACACAGGCCTATTGATATGATTCCTAATCAACTATAATATGAAAGAAAAATGGAATCTGGATCAATCTCTCACAAATATTCCCGGTGGGAATCGAACCCACATCACCTGGTTCGAAGCCAGGTAGTCTATCCATTAGCCTACAGGAACCTAAACATCTTCTTTGACAGTTTTTTAGTGTTCCTGGCGGGAATCGAACCCACATCTTCCGGTTCGTAGCCGGATGGTCTATCCATTAGCCTACAGGAACAATCCTATATCAAGTCATTTTTATTGCCTCTGTCCAGTACATAAAGGATTCATCATTTATACGTCCTGGATATTTCAGATATAAAGCCGAAAGAGCTTTATATAAGGAAGAGGCTTCTTCATTAAGCCCAAAAAGTATCAGCGATTTTAAAATTCTGGTTATCCTTAAAAAATTATGATTATATCCAGTCATCCATCGTTCAGCCTTTACTAAAAAGGAAGAGGATTCAATGATTGTTCCATTCCTTCTTTCCAGTCCATAAAAATCAAGCATTTTCTCAAATGATTTTCTTACATTGGCCTGGATAACAGAGTTTTTCGAAGCAACAACATTTCTTCTTCTGATAGAAAAGGAGCAGCCGGAACAGCCTCTGATTGTTCCGTTAACGGAAACATATACTGAATGTAGTCGTGTCTGTTTTCAAGTTCTGTTTCTGTCATATTCCAATAATCATATAGATACCGGCCTTTCCTGTCTGGAACCAGTCCTTCATAAAAATCATTAAATGAAAAATCGGACCGCTTTCTTTTTGATCTTAAGAACATATCCCCCTCCTGATAAAATTATGCCTGCAATATTACAAGTCAGTGTCCATGATGGGACTTGAACCCATACGGTATAAACCATGCGATTCTGAGTCGCACGCGTATTCCATTCCGCCACATGGACCAATAAAGAATCCCGTAAATGGGAGAGCATGGTATGGGAGTCGAACCCATCTGAACGGTTTTGCAGACCGTTGTCCTACCGCAAGACTAACCATGCATCATGACGCCTACCGGATTTGAACCGGTGACACTGCCTTGAGAGGGCAGTAACTTAACCACTTGTCCAAGGCGCCAGATAAAATCTATTGACAACATATAATTATAAAGATGATGCATGACGCTAGCGGGGATCGAACCCGCAGTCTCTACCTTGAAAGGGTAGCGTGATAATCCAATTCCACTATAGCGCCAGATGAAGATGATCCATGTATGAATCATCAAGTACCCACAGCGGGACTTGAACCCGCAGATTTCCGGGTTTGAGCCGGATGCCTATGCCAATTCGGCTATGTGGGCATGATATTGTAATATCCCATGAATGGGAGATGATGCCAACGGGATTTGAACCCGTGTCTCAGGCTTGAAAGGCCTGTGTCTTTACCACTTGACTATGGCACCTTAAATATACCAAATGACTGGCAACAGATCTGGCAGGAATCGAACCTGCATTGTTGGTTTTGGAGACCATCGTGCTACCATTACACCACAGATCCATAAAGCTCCCAATCGGATTTGAACCGATGACCTACTGTTTACGATACAGTTATTCTACCGCTGAACTATAGGAGCAAAAGCTTTCACCAGGAATTGAACCCGGATCAATTGCATACCAAGCAACCATTCTGCCATTGAACTATGAAAGCATGATACCCATAGCCGGATTCGAACAGGCACGGATTTCTCCAGTGGATTTTAAGTCCACAGCGTCTGCCATTTCGCCATATGGGCCTAGTTCAGATACAAACACAGATGCTCCATAGCATATGAGGATTCGAACCTCAATCCATGGGTGTTACCTTTCGCTGTTTCACTTCCATTACCGCGGACTCAAACCGCCACGCAGTGAACACCTATGTTTATACCTGAAATGGAGCTGATGGGATTCGAACCCACTACCCCCTGCTTGCAAGGCAGGTGCTCTTCCAACTGAGCTACAACCCCAAAATGGACCAATCGGGACTCGAACCCGAGTTATATGCTTGCAAGACATACGTTCTCCCTCTGAACTATTAGCCCATATACAATTTTTCTGTTTGAACAGGAATCCTGGGACTCGAACCCAGATCGATGGTTTTGGAGACCATTATGCTGACCATTACACCAAACTCCTATCATGTCCATAGTGGGAATCGAACCCACATTCTCCAGGAACCCGGTTCTTAGCCGAGCGCGTATACCAGTTCCGCCATATGGACTTAATACCAGTGACCGGATTCGAACCGGCACGACATTTCTGTCACCGGGGCTTAAACCCGGTGTGTCTTCCAAATTTCACCACACTGGCATAATGCGCCTGCAGGGACTTGAACCCTGGACCTGATGGTTAAGAGCCACCTGCTCTACCAGCTAAGCTACAGACGCAGTCTGTTAATGATTAACTTGACTATAATTGTTGTTAAATAGCAAACTATTACATATACCCAATCAAACAGGATTGTTAATCCATACCCTAATGAATAAAAACCTCCGAAAAATCCCTTATCCTTATAAGTAATCCAAGAACTGGGAACTGAAAAGATTGATTCGCTTACTATGTATATCACAATGAGGCATATTAAAGTAAAGGTTATCTTGCTTATTTGCCTAATATTAAATTTTATTCCCAGTAGAACATACAACAGCACAAATGCCACTGGATCAAGATATATTAATGCAAGTTCATATCCTGTATCTAATAATACAAATTCGATTCCTCTTAACAAAACCATAAATAGGATACCGATCACAAGGCATTGATGTTTCTTCATCAGATGATACATTACATCCTCCATTTAGTTTGACATATTACGTGGAGTTGGCCGGATATAAGATCCTTATTCCTTCGATATTCTGAAAAACCTCACCACTTTACGCAGATATGGGTTATACCCCATGTTAATTTACAGTGATACTTTACTACCAGCATGTAGTTTTTCTCATCCTGTCTGCTCCGCCCTTCATAGCTGTTAATTCCAGGCGTCTGTGCTGCCTACCAGAAAGTCGTTTTATGCTGTTTCCGATATTTCCAGTACTTTTTTTGCCACAGCGATAATATGTACAAGCATCGTGTCGGAGTCGAACCGACCTATGACAGTTTTGCAGACTGTTCCCACACCGCATGGGTTACGATGCACATGCACGTACTGGGATTCGAACCCAGGATGGCTATATGCCTCTCGATTAAAAGTCGAGTGCCCTGCCTCTAGGCGACACGTGCAAATGAAGATAGGAGAGTGAACCTATCTACGTGCGCCTAGTGGGACTCGAACCCACGACCTTACCGGTTAAAAGCCGGATGCTCTAGCCAACTGAGCTACAGGCGCAAATGATTTTGTTTTAGAGGTTTTAGTTTCTGTTTTCGTTTCATATTCTTTCTCCTTTTCGCATAAAAAAATGGGACCACCGAAGTGATCCCAGCATGATATATCAAACAATATATACCTTTTCCATGTAATTATGAAAGATACATATTGAGTGTCTATGTAAGATGACTGGTGAGAACACTCGATTCTGTATGACCATATTCAGTTGCAGCACAAAGTAACCACTCTGCTTTCTTTAATTCGCGGGCGGTGAGTTTCAATGTCTGTTCAGCTTTCAGCATACAAGTTAGGTTTCTCATAGTAGTATCTCCTTATTAATGAATGTTTGTTTTCCATCTAAACCTATTATGATAGATACAGAACAAAATGTGCCAATTTTTTAATAACTTTTTGAAAATTATTTCATCACGGCTAAAATAACCGCGTAGCTTGTTCCTGTAATTCAAATAGCTAGATGAAGTAAGGAAGCATTTTCCATGCCGTTTTTAAATTACATACATATTATGGCCGAAAAAAATTAAAATGTTAATGTATATTTGAAAATTTTTATTTTTTTCTAACTGCCGTATAAAACCGAAAAAGCGTTCCCTTCATATCTTCCTTATTATAAATATATATAAAGGATTGCTCTTCCTTTTTTGCCTAATAAGCAAAACGTCGAAGAAAACAGTATCATTTTCCAATAGAAGTCAAAACGTCGAAAGAATCAGTATCATTTTTTTGAACGAATCAAAAGCGGCCTATATCAAATCAAAAAGTTCTTTTCAAGAATCCGATCAAAACTGTCCAAAATCGTAATATTTTTGTAATATTTACACCTAATTTTAAGGTTTAACCATTACTGATTATTTCATAATTAAAATGAAACAAATTTTAATAAAAAGGAGAGTACATATAATGAAGAAAACAATGAAACATTTAGCGATGCTGTCTACAACAGCTTTATTAGTGCTTGGAGCTTCATTCAGTGCTATGGCAGCTACTCAGGGATGGGTATCAACAAATGGTCGATATCAATATTTAGACTCTAACGGATATGCAGTCACAGATGAGTGGAAAAAGTCAGGTGATTATTGGTATTACCTGGATGACGATGGGAACATGGCCACAAATAAGTTGATTGATGATGGTTCTAATTACTATGTCGTTGATGCTAACGGCGTAATGGTCACAAACCAATGGGCAGAAATGGAAGACGAGGATGGGGAAACCAACTGGTATTACCTGCAGTCAAGCGGTAAAGCAAAACAGGACGGGTTCCTGACTGTCGATGGAAAACGTTATCACTTTACAGATGGAAAGATGGATGAGGGATGGCTTCAGGATGATGACCATACTTATCTGTTAAACAGAGAACATGATGGTACATTTGGTGCTGTTGTTACCGGATGGGCTTATGTTGATGATTTCGATGATGATGACGATGTTTCTGCCGAGGAAGAAGGTTGGTATTACTTTGAAACCAACGGTAAAATGGTAACAAATGATGAGAAGAAAATTAATGGGCATTACTATGTATTTGATGAAAACGGATTGATGCTTGACAACTGGGTTGAATTTACAACCGCTTCTGATTCTGACGCTGTGTACAAATATTACAAAACCTCAAACGGCGACCGTGTAGAAGGCTGGTTATATCTTGATGACCTGTCAGAAGATGAAGGAAAAGAGACGGAAGAAGGCTGGTACTACTTCAAGAAGGGACTTCCTTACACAGCCTCTTATAAGACCACTTCCATTGCAGACGGATATGGTGTTGCAAAAATCAACAGCAAGATTTACTGCTTCGATGATGATGGTAAAATGGTGACCGGTAAGGTTGAACAGGAAGATGGAACCTGGTTCTACTTTGATGAGGATGATGGAGCCATGAAACATGGTAAAGTCAAGATCACGGATTCCGAAGACCTGGACGATGGTACATATTACTTCAACGATAAGGGTTCCTTAGGCGACAAGGGTGCTTCTTACACAGGTGTATCAAAAGGATATCTGTACGAGAATGGTGAACTTGTAGAAGCTGAAGATGGAATGAAGTACGAGAAGGTAACCGTGAACGGCAAGGATTACATGGTCAATGAATCCGGTAAGGTCGTAACTTCTGGTACGGTCAAAGACGGAGACGGAAACAGATGGAAGGTAACCAAGGATACAGACGGCGGATATACCATTACAGAAGTAAACTAATACGGGTATTAACAGAAAGGAAGTGCTTCGGCACTTCTTTTTTTGTTCCTAAATGGTAAGCATGATCCATCGGACTTTGCAGTAGATTGCCATAACAATACCATTTCTGCCGGGACATTGACTGTAAACACTCATTTTCTCCATGTAAAAATATACACATACTAAAGCTAACTAATACACGAAAGGAGTTTTATTATGAATTTAGAAAAATATGCAAAACCTTCAGAGATGGACATAGAAGATATCATGGATTTCATCAGTGATGTTCAAAATGACCATGAGGGATTGATAACAGATGATATCAAGCTGGCCGTCATCAAGGAATGGCCTCGTGTCATCCATAAAATAAAACCAGACGACCAATTAATCCTTGAGGCATTAAGACTCGGGATAGCAGAAGCCTTTGGTTCCGCTCATTTTGATTATAAAGCAATCCCTGATGAGGAATACATGAACCATATCCTGTCATTAGACGATGATGAAAGGACGGTATGTTATCCTGACTATTATATTGACAGGTGCCTGAAATCAGCTGATTTAAGCAAAGAATCAATAGAAGCAATCATACGGAAATTTCCATGTACCATTGAACTTGATGGAATGGAACGATATAAGACAGATGATCTTCAGCTTCTGGCACTTGATTCTTACATGGAACATCGTAAAAAACGGGAGCTTGGTTACAGCATCTGTGGTTTCTTGGGTAATAAGTCAGTCCGTATATGGGAAGCTGTCTATGAAAAACTTGGTGCAGAGGAAGTGTTGGATGCTGAAGAGCCGATTCCTCCATCCATCAGGGAACGGATTATTCTTGATTCCCCAGAAGTATTTACGATGATTCTCGATTCCAGAGAAACAAAGCTATGGCTTGACACATGGTATCAGACAAAAAAAGCATCTCCGCAGCAGATAAAAGATGCCTTGAAAGCATCCCGTGACTATAAGGAATCACTGCATGAGAATCCGCAGCTCATCGGCTATCTCACGGAACCGGAAAGCAGCGACTATTTTGATGTAATCAAATCATCCCCTAATAATATAAAGTACATAAAGAATCCACCTGCCTGGTTGGTACGTATAGCATTTGCTATGGATGCATCTGTCATAAAAGATATCCACAATCCTACACTTGAGATGTATGAGATGGCAGGGATAAAACCCCCGGCATCGAAAAAATTTCCTAAAAGGTACTATTATGTCACAATGCGTGAAAATATTGTGGGGGAGGGAGAGATTATATATGCAAAAGCCGTAAAAGGCTCAGAAATGGAATTATTCCTAAAACAGGAATGTAGATGCCTTTTTGGGAACCTTGATAATTATGAATACTTTAAAGTCGGTGACAGGGCATCCTATCAGCCAATTACAAAGGCTGAGATGGAGATTCTTGAGAAATTCGGCGTATTGGAGCAGGAAACAGGAGAATGGCATTTCAGATAGGAAAGGAGCCGCACAGGCTCTTTTCTTTCAAACTCCTTTTTGGTCCATGTAATCTTTTTTGCAGACTTCATTATGATTCATATTATCTAAAAAAAAATATCTACATTATTACTATGTATTACGATAAAAGGAGGTAAATATGGAAACTCGTGAAAGAGTTAGAATCAAGGAAACCATTGAAGAAATCATCTCAGAAGAAGAGCCTATTACCCCAGAGGAATATGATGTGATTCTGTTCAATGATGCTGTCACCCCAGTCCCAGTCGTCATTCTTGTTCTTATTGATGTATTTGGTCTAAGAGGTGATCATGCAATGAATGTCATTTTCACAGCGGAAACAAATGGAGAAGCTGTTGTTGGTACATACCCTTTTAGTACAGCGAATGAAAAGGTTGTTAAAGCAAGAAATTTATCAAAAAGTATTGGCTTTGACCTGAAATTTGAAATTAACGAAAAATAAGGAGAATAAAACATTATGAGATTTGAATATAGTGAGAAGGTTGTAAAACTATTTGAGGAAACAGAAAAAACAGCAAAAAAAGAAGGATACAAATCCATTGGAGCAGCACATGTTTTGATGGAAATGACTAAGACCCCGGACTTCCAGTCCGCATATGGCGAGGCAGATAAGCTGAATCATTTAAGGAATTTCCTGGCCCTGCAGATGAAAGTCTACAAGCCGAAGGAAGTAGATGGTATGAAAGGTCATGACCTTAAGCTGATTGAGGATAAGATCATTACCTATGTGGTAAAAAAGGCAAACCCCTGTTTCGTATCTGAGGAAGTACTGCTTGCGCATATGTTCCTTGCACTTTGCACAGATACGGCTTACCTGCATATGGATGACTATTTCGAAGGCAATGAAATCAACAAGGTAGATGTCTTTTATGGACTGGCTACCTACTGTGATGTCGATTCTGATCACGTTGACAAATCAATCCTGGAAACACTTGATCTCATCATCCGGTTGGATGTGGATACTAAAAAATCATCTGCAATCCCAAGAGCCGCAGCTGAAGCAGCCGCAAGACGTGAAGAGGAAGAGGCAGAGGAAGAACGCACTCCACTGTTTTCAGGAAGGGCCTCCAAGAAGGTCTCCGGACAGTTTGATAAATACTGTGTGGATTTATGCGAAAAGTCAAAATCCTATACAAAACCCTTCATCGGGCGTGAAGATGTGATTGAGCGTACCATGCAGGTACTGTGTAAGGAAAGCAAAGGAAATGCTGTCCATGTTGGAGAACCGGGTGTCGGCAAGTCAGCTGTAACAAACGGACTTGCAAAGATGATTCAGGAAAATAAAGTTCCACCCATCCTGCAGGGATCGAAGCTGTATGAACTGGACCTGACTGCAATGCTGGCAGGAACAACTTACCGTGGCGATTTTGAGGCAAGAATCAAGATGGTCCTGGATGAGTTATCCAAGATGGAAAAACCAATCCTCTTCATCGATGAAATCCACAGAATCATTGGTGCCGGTGCTGCGGGAAGTGGTGACGCCATGGATGCCGCAAATATCTTGAAGCCATACCTGACGGATGGAAAGATTAAATTCATCGGGGCTACTACATATCAGGAATACAGAAAGTACATCGAAGGAGATCCTGCACTAAAGAGAAGATTCCAGAAAATCGAAGTAGACGAGCCGTCCGTAGAGAATGCAATCAAGATCCTGGAAGGATTAAAGGAAAGCTATGAGAAGTATCACTCCGTGACCTACACCGATGAAGCAATCCGGGCAGCAGTAGAACTGACGGCAAAGCATATCCATGACCGTTACCTGCCGGATAAAGCAATTGACATGATTGATGAGGCTGGTGCATATGTGGATATCCATCCAGAACATGGAACGACGATTACTGATACCGATATCGAGAACGTGGTATGTGATGTGTGCAAGATTCCAAGAAAGAGCATGGCAGATTCGCTCACGGTTGTGGCAAACCTGGATGCTGAGCTAAATGAAAAAGTATTTGGACAGGAAGAAGCAGTAAAACAGGTGGCAGAAATCATCAAGTTAAGTAAATCCGGCCTTGGAGATGAGTCTAAACCAATCGGGGCATTCCTCTTTGTGGGACCTTCCGGTGTAGGTAAGACAGAACTTTCAACCCAGCTGGCCAATACACTTGGAATCAAGCTGCTGCGCTATGACATGAGTGAATATGCAGAGTCACATGCAGTTGCGAAGCTGATTGGTTCACCTGCCGGTTATGTCGGATATGACGATGGCGGTGTACTAACCAATGCTCTGCTGCAGAATCCACACTGTGTATTGCTGCTTGACGAGATTGAAAAGGCACACCCGGATATCTTCAAGACGTTCCTGCAGATGTTTGACTATGGTATGATTACAGATAATAAAGGAAGAAAAGTGGACTGCCGGAATGTCATCATCATCATGACTTCCAATGCGGGTGTTGAAAAAGCAAGCCGAGGACCGATTGGATTCAATCCTGAGAACGCAATGATTGATGGAAATGCAATTGATGATGCAGTCAAGAAATTATTCAAGGTTGAGTTCAGGAACCGCCTGACAGCAATCATCCGCTTCAACGGCCTTACCAAGGAGATGTCCACGCTGATTGCCAAGAAGGAACTGGCATCGCTGAAAATGAAGCTGATTGAAAAAGGAATTGATGCATCTTTCACGGATGCATGTGTTGATAAGATTGCAGAGCTTGGTACTTCCCCTGAATATGGGGCAAGGGAATTAAAGAGGATCATTGATGACAAACTTCGCAAGATGTTCGTCGGAATGATTATCAATAAGACCGCGCCAGCTGTCTGCAGCGTTGACTATGTCGATGACGAGTTTAAGGTACTCCCTGTAACTGTTCCCGTTTCTGTGGCTGAAACAGCATCAGATCCGGAAGCAGCAAAAGAAGAGATTATCGAATAATAAAGGAGGCGAAAGCCTCTTTTTCTTTTGCCCTAGGAAAGAATATATGGACAGGTTAACATTTTCGAAAATTCTGATTAAAATAAGAAAAGAAGCTTAAAGTCAAAAAATTACTGTAAATGCCGTATTAAAAGGCGAAAAAAGGAGGATTTTTCAATGGCTAACTACTATGGGACATATATATGCGGCCATACAGGTATTGTAAAAATCATAGGGCCAGTCCAAGACAGGGAACGGAAACGGAAATACCATTTTTCGAAAATGTGTCCGGATTGCCACAAGGCCAAACTATATGAAAAAAGGATAGATGAAATAGAAGAGGCTTTAAAACTTGCAGAAGAATGGGAACTTCCACGTCTGAATGGAACCTGCAATCAGATAACATGGGCTAACAGGATACGCATACGGACCCTGAAGGACTTCTATGCAAAATGCAATGAATGTACCCCGGAACAGGCCATCGAATCATTCTACAAAATGACAAACCCGAACCTTTGGAGCATTAAAACCATGGAGTTGGTGTTTAAGACCTCTGCCGAGGAACTTCTTCGAAACATGGAAGATTACCTGATAGGGCAGAAAGACGCCAAATGGTGGATTGACCATCATAAGAACAATATCTTTTCATTCATTTTCCCGTATTCGTTAGAGGCATCCTTAAAACAGGAAGAACTTCTTATTGAGACAGACTATCTTGAAGATACCATCATATCGCCTAAGGAAGTCTTACATGATGGGGTTGTATATATCATGCAGCAGGAAAATATCCTCACTGCGGTTTACCCAAAAGATGCTTCCTTCTCATCCATCGTACAGTCCTGCAGGATGAGATGGAACAGGCGGTGGGAGAGGGTCCTGACAGAACAAACCGGCTCATATCAGGACCGGGCTGGCGAATTAGGCAACATCCTCCTGAATCATGGCTTCCGGATATCAATACAGGATGAGGAAGCGAGAAAAAAAGCAATCGATGGTACATATGAACCGGAATGCCGAAGATGGATTAAGAAGTTGAAAGGACAGGATGCATTCCATATCGTTTTTCCATATGACACTACTCTGGTAAAAATGGCAATGACCATATCACATGCAAGATGGATGAACCATGGAGTTGTCGTGGATCTGGCCTACTATATGGAAGTTGCCGACTTTGCGGAGATATTTGATTTCCGTTTCACAAAGAAGTGCCAGGATATGATAGCAAGATATTCGGAAAGGTTAAGCAAGGCAACTTACATCTTACCTACAAAAAGGATGGACAAGGAACAGGTCGATAAACTCGGACTCATCCTGAATGATACAGGTTCCATCATCAGTGACCTACAGGATGATTGATATGATTAAGGGAAACAGACATGAGATTAAAAAATGAATTACTTCCTCATCAATTAGAAGCCGTAGAAAAATTAAGGAACTTGAAAGTGGGAGCTTTGTTCATGGAACAGGGTACTGGAAAAAGCATTACGGCATTGGAACTATGCCGTCTGCGGTTGGAAACAGGGAAAGTGGAAAAAATCATCTGGTTATGCCCATGTTCTGCAAAGGAAAACCTGAAAAACGAAATATTGTTTCAGGCAGATGACGCCATGCTGCCGAATATCGTCATATGTGGAATCGAAAGCCTTTCATTAAGCATACCAATCAATACCTATCTGCTCACACTTGTCCAGGAATATAAGTGTTTCCTGGTGATTGATGAAAGCCTGCTTGTGAAAAACCCAGATGCAATACGTACTGCAAATATCATAAGGCTATCGGGTTACTGTAGTTACAAGCTTATCCTAAATGGGACACAGATTAGCAGAAACGAAGCAGACCTGTTCGCACAATTCTATTGTCTTGACTGGAGGATCCTTGGATATAAGTCCTATTGGTCTTTTGCAGCCAATCATCTAGAGATGGATCCATTGAATCCACAGAAAATCCGGCACTGCCTGAACATTGAATCCCTTATCAAAAAGGTAGGCCCTTACTCTTATCAGGTGTTGAAAAAGGACTGTCTGAAACTCCCTGATAAAACATATCATTCCTACTATTTTGACATGACGGATGAACAGGAGGCCCATTATTCTGAAATCTCGTCAAAACTGTTGCTTGATCTTGATGAATTCCGGCCGGAAACCATATACAGGCTTTTTACTGCATTACAGTTAATCGTGACAGGAAAAAGAATCATATTCATAACGGACCATGATGGAATGGAGCGGTTCCATGCTGTCCCATTTTTTGATAACCCATTTGATGATCCGCGTCTGAACCTGTTGCTTGATAAAATTGACTGGAGCAAGAAATATATCATTTTCTGTACATTTACAAGCGATATCATTACAATCTGCAATGTCTTGAATTCCATGGCAAAGGAAACAGTAGCTTATCCCTTCAACGGTAGCTGGCAGGGGAAATCCCGTTATGAAAATGTGAGGAAGTTCAAGACAGAAGGAAAATTCCTGGTTGCAAACCAGAAAAGTGCATCTTACAGTTTGAACCTCCAGGTATGCAGTAATATCATTTTCTATAATAATTCCTGGGACCTGGCAATGCGCTTGCAAGGGGAAGACCGGGTCCACCGGATTGGACAGATAAATCCAGTCAAGATAGAAGACATAATCGCTATCAACAGCATTGACCAGAAAATCAAGCAATGTCTGGTAAAAAAAGAGAAGATCCTCGATACATTCAAAGCGGAACTGGCACAGTATGGCCAGGTGGCACTCAACGAATGGTTTGACAATACCAAAAAAAAGCGTTATAAATGTAGCATATACGATTGTTCTGACCTGGAGGACCCAAATGCCTAAAATCTATTTAAATAAGGATGTCTATACTGCTGCAATGGAACGATTTGACATCATTTTCAAGCGTTTCGATAATATTTATTTTTCGGCATCCGGAGGTAAAGACAGTTCTGTCATGCTTCAGCTTGCAGCAAGAAAGGCACGTGAATATAGGAAGAAATTCTCTGTTTTATATATCGATCTGGAAGCACAATACACAGCAACCATTGAACATATAGAAGTATTGATTGAAGAAGTATCGGATGTCCTGGATACCTGGTACTGGATTGCAATGCCTCTTTCATTAAGGAATGCGGTTTCCGTGATACAGCCAAAATGGATCTGCTGGGACGAAAAGGATAAGAACAAATGGGTCCGCGACATGCCTGTCAATAAGAGGGCTGTTATCATAAATGAGCATAACTATCCAAAGGAATGGGACTGGTTTGAACGTGGGATGGAGTTTGAGGATTTCATCCTTTATTTCGCAAAATGGTTCAATCAGAAGCATGGAGGATATACCGCTGTAGGTGTCGGAATCAGAAGTAATGAAAGCTTTACAAGGTTTAATACGATCATTGACCATAGGAAGGAACGTTTTGATGGATATAACTGGACAACCAGGATGCATCTACGGCAGGAGGTTTTAAATTCCTATACCGTATTTCCTTTGTATGATTGGGGGACAGAGGACATATGGACTGCGGTGGCGAGATTTGACCTGAAATTCAACGAAATATATGAACTCATGTATAAAAACGGATTAAGTATCCATGAACAGCGGCTATGCCAGCCCTATGGGGATGACCAGAGAAATGGATTGGACCAATTCCGTGCTTTGGAGCCTGACAGCTGGGAAAAAGTACTCAACCGTGTACATGGTGTCAACTTTGGGAATATCTACTGCAGGACTTCCTTGTTGGGTAACATGAAGTCAGAAAAACCAGATAATATGACCTGGGAACAGTATGCCGTCTTCCTTCTTGAGTCCCTTGGCCTATATGCACCGGAACTGCGTGATCACTACCATACAAAAATCAAAACATTCCTATCGTGGTATGAGAAAGAAGGAGTCCCGCTAAAGGATATCCCAGAAGAAGCGGATAAAAAACTGGAATCCGCAAAGAAAGCTGCTTCCTGGAGAAGGGTTGCCAGGGCAATCGAGAAAAATGATTTCTGGATGAAACGGCTCACCTTCGGTCAGACAAAAAAAGATGTGCAAAAGCTGTTTGAATTGAAGAAAAAGTATGCTAATATTATCCGTGGAAATGACCCTTCCCTTGGGGATAAGCAGCTGTCCGAGCTAGCACAAAAGATGGAGGCAGGAAATGATAAAGAAAATGACAAATAGCACTCCTGGTTTTTATGAACTGATGGGACCAATCTTCGGTTCACGTGATATTGAAAAGATCACTGGCGACCGCTTTTTCGATGATGATGATAAAATATGGTATTTGAACCTGTCTGGGGAAAGGCTGATGGCATGCATATCCTTAAAAGAAGATGTGATAAAGAACGTATGGGGATTCAAGGAAGAAAGCCTGCTCCAATTATTAAATGAAGTACTGGATGAGGCTATAGGTGGGATAGTCCCTAATATCTATGAGCATCTGTATGTAGAGGCGGGATATCAGATAGTAAAGGATGTAGACAGTAAGCGCAGGCTGATCCGTTTTGTCCCAATACAAGGCAGGATGCCAAAGGAGATTTGAGATGAGTAAGATTGAAGAATTAACGAAGGCATTAATTGATGAACTTGAAAAACTGGACGAGGCAGAAAAAATAAATGAGATGAATGAAATCAAAAAAAGCCTGCATCGAATAAGCCCCTTCAAGTCGGAACCGGTTGACTGCATCATCTGGATTCCAGCCGATCATATCTATGCAAATGATTATAACCCAAACAGGGTAGCGCCACCAGAAATGGAATTACTCCATACCTCCATCAAGGAAGATGGATATACACAACCGGTTGTAGCCTGTGATTTAAAGGCGGTCGGAGAATCAGAAACAGAACATTGGGAAGTGGTGGACGGATTCCACCGGAACCGGGTAGGTAAGGAACGACAGGATGTAGCAAGACGGATTCATGGATACCTGCCAGTGTCATCATTGGTCAAGACACGCAAGGAAAGGATTGCTGCCACCATACGTCACAACCGGGCACGCGGTACGCACCAAATCCGTCTTATGTCAGACATCGTACTGGACCTTACCAGATACGGATACAGCGACAGTGAAATATGCACACAATTAGGTATGGAGCTTGATGAAGTAATCAGGCTTAAGCAAATAACGGGGCTTAAGGAAGCGTTCCAGAACCACGAGTTCTCAAAATCCTGGGAAGAATTCGAAAGCAAATACTATTCAGAATAAATGGTTCCTTCCATTCAAGGCACGAAAATGCAATCAACTGAATGGAAGGATGCCTAAGGTTTCAGGACATGATGCAGATGGTTGAAAAGGATTGAAACAGCCTTCCTTTCATATTTTTTTACGACATAAGTCTCCATATGCAAACGTTCAGCAATCTCAACATATCTCATGGGGATGACAGAAAACAGCCCATGTTTAAGAGCAAGTATGACCATTTCTAACTTTGTAAGCTTTGTAGACAAAATTTCCCGGATAGCCTGCCGGCATTCATTGGAGATGACCTGTTCCTCAGGAGACATCGAAAGAGAGTTCATTGTCTGGAAGACTTCATCATCATAAGAAATTTCTTTTGACGAGTCTATTATCATTAAAGCATTCTTGACCGTTTTAAGTGGGATATCCGTAAATTCGGAAATGTTCTCTGCTGACCAGCCTTTCCCGCTTGATTCAAATAAATCCATTGCATGTCTCACCTCAATGATTTTCCTGGTGTAATAATTACTCGTCCTATTTATGTTGATTGAAATGAACTCAAACATCTCATGGATGATATATGGATGGAAATAAGTGGTCGGCTTTCCACGTGATGGATTATAGGAATCAATTCCTTTCAAAATTCCAACCACACCTTCCTGGAATAAATCCATATGGAATTCCTCATACTGGCTGAAGTGTTTCTTTATGACGTGGTGCACATACGGGGTAAGGTTTTCAACCATCCTGCATTTTGCATCAGATACCATTTTCTGCCCTAATGAAAATTCGTGTTGGATATCGTCCAGCGTACCCTCATCACTGGCAGCCGGAATCCTTCCGTTCGCATGACAGATCTTAGATTTCCCATCATAATAGCACTGCATGAGCCGGCTCCAGTCAACCGTCTCTTCCTTCATGACATTCTTATCATCTGTATTTTTCATATTCATTTCCTCCAAAATATTTAGCGTTATTTTTATAATCCATTTTTAGTAAAATGTAAATGCTCATGTACAAAAAAACAGGAAAAATGTATAAATCTACCTGCTGCCCATGTTGGATTCACCCTTATGGCTGCAGGACAGACAGCACCTCTTCTTTAAGCCTGCGGCTTATGGAAAACGTCTCACCATCGATTGTAAGGGAGCTGTGATTGAATTTTTCTATATAATTCTGATTAATGAGATAACTCTTATTAATCCTTATGAAATTTTTGTATTCCCTTAAATCCCTTTCTAAATCATCCAGCTTTGAATAAAAAGCAACCTCCAGCCCATAGATGGATTTAGCAATCACTTTACGATGGTGCGAAAAGAAATATTTCATGACTGACAGGTCAATGTATGTAGTCCCGCCATTAATATGGCACGGATATTGCCTGGATTTCTATAAGACCTTGTAAGATTAACATTTTTCCTTATTCCAATTATAATAAGACTAGAATTAATTCACAATAAGGACTCAACCTACTTTTGGAGGTAAAAGATGCACAATACACTGAAGGATCTAAACAATTACCTGTTTGAGCAGCTGGAACGATTACAAGATGATGAACTTGATGATGCCGGACTTGAAAAAGAAATCAAAAGGAGTGATGCCGTACAGAAAGTGGCAAAAAATATCATCGCAAATGGGGCATTGGCACTAAAAGCAAAAAAACATTTGGATGAATACGGACAGGGAGACGAAGTGGAGCTTCCTATGTTGGATATGGAACATAAAAAGTACAATAAAGGTATCAATACAGAGGTAAGATGATGAAATCATTTTAAACGAAGTGAAAGGATTGAAATACATGCTGCAACACAGATTTACACAAGGAGAAAAATTGTTTTTCCAGAATTATATCCCTGGACATACATATAAGGAAATCCAGAAAGCCTTTACGGAACAATTCGGTTGGGAAATCAAGCTTAGCCAGGTTAAAAATTATATGAGCAACAACAAAATAAGGAATGGGCTGACGGGAAAGTTCAAGAAAGGCCATCTGCCAAAAAACAAAGGACAGAATGGTGTCTATTTTTCTGGATGTGAAAAAGGATGGTTCCAAAAAGGCAACAAACCGGTAAACTATAAACCAGTAGGAAGTGAACAGATCACAAAAGACGGATATGTGAAAGTCAAGGTAGAAGACCCAAACAAATGGGAACTAAAGCATCATGTCGAATGGGAAAAAGTACATGGTAAAATTCCCAAAGGAAAATGTATCATCTTCCTGAATGGAAATAAAACAGATACAGACATCAATAATCTATCAATGGTTGATAAAAAAATCAATGCACGGCTGAATCAATCGGGACTACGTTTTAGCGACCCAGACAGTACCATGGCAGCAGTGAATGTAGCCATACTCATATCCGCACTTGGAGAAGCAAAGAAAAAAAGAAAAGCTGGATGATAGCATCAGGAACTGTCCCCTGACTGGAAAGCAGTCCTTCTGATGGATTGTTTTTAGATATTCCATCACGATGACAAAGGAAGAATGATACGATGATAGAAGATTACAAAATCCTTTTGCAAACTGGCACAGCAGTACCAACTGGCCAATATGAGACAACCAGGATTGGAACCAAGAGAGCCATAACAGTATATAAAGAAATATATCATACCCCTGCAGGGGAATTCTCAAAAAGTGAATGGTATGAAAAGTTACATGCCGCAATTTTAGAAGAAGGAGAAATGGAACAATTACAAAAAATCATGGCTTACTGCAGGAACAATTGTGCATGGCTTCATACGGAGCGTGAGATAGAAGAGTATTCTATGGATATCCTTGCAAGAAGGACTTATAAACATTGGAAAAATTTCCATGAAGAATAAAAAATGGAATAAATGCTAAATCATGTGCAGATGAAACAACGGAGGTTGAACAAGTGCGTTTGATAGATGAATTCGTGCAGAAAGTACTAGATGAAACAGATTCTTTTTCCATAATATTGCCACCTGAAATAAATTTAATCCGTTACTATCATTTTATCCAAGGCAGGGTAGGAAAAGCAAGATATGTTTATGGTACATACAGCCATCAAGATAAGATATTCCAGTCAGGACTAAATCTGGCCCCAGAATTAGTCAGTATCGTTTCCAACAACCATGTCTATATCGTAAATCATTATTTTTTCAATTTGAAACGTTATAGTCCGGGAAAAAATACACTCCCTGATAATACATCATATTTAGATTGCCATAAGGCGAATGGATATGTCGATGATGTTATATTCCCTAAATTCTATGGTGCATTAAAAATCACGGAAAATATAGATAAGCCTGAATGCCGAAAAAAGGCCAGGGAAATCTTATTGACGAAGCGTAAAACCATTGATGAGCTACACATGGATGATTGTTTTGATTTACAGGATGTTGCAAACTTTCTTTGCGGATTCATCCATATCGAAGATGAAGCTGAACACCGACTGGAGGCAAAAAAGAATTATTATATAGGAGAAAAATCAGAGCGCACAAAAATCATGGAATATTTAGAAGACCCCTCCATTGCAGAAAATTGGGAAAGAAAAATTGCCGAAGGATTACAGAGTGTAGATGCAAAAGCAGTCACAGTGGAATTTGAAATCAATGGAAAACAATCCTCTGGAAAATTAAGTCCAGGTATTATCATTAAAAAATTAATCCAAAATGAGAGCTTCCATTCATATGATTTCATAACATCAAAACACGGGAATCAGGTCATGGAGAATTTAGGCATCGAATATAGCTATACCATGGACAATGTCCTTAAGTGCAGCCATATCAAAAGCATCACATATGGCAAACGAGTATTGTATATGTCGCAACCACAGGAATCCTATTCAAAGGAGGATGCATAATCATGAAGATAAATATGGAGAAGGTTCAAGAAATGGATGATCACTGGAAGGAGGTTATGGACTTAGCCGTAAAATATGGTTTTGTCTGTCAGGCATTTGCCGGGACTGCAGTATTACTGACCCACAAGAACCAAATTGAGACAATGAAGGAACAGGATTACTTATATCGACAGGAAAAAATGAACGGAATTGATATGTCAATGACTTAGAACAGGGATAAGATAAGGTTGAAAAATTTTTCATCATGGTATAAAATCAACTTTATATCGAATCCTGCTAAACTGGGTGCAAAAACTGGTAGAGATACTCAGAAAGGCGGAGAATAAATGCTTTCAATCAAAGAACGGACGGATCAAAATAAAAAGCTGGCCGTAATCCAATGTGTAAAACTATTGGGACAGAAAAACCCAGAAAACATCATCTGGGAAGGAAATGAACTGTTTTCCCATACAAATTCAAGGGGGCGGAAAAGACTGTTTCTGCCTTGTCTGAACTATCATGAATATTCAGCGAAATTAAAAGAGCATGAACATGCTGACATGCTAAAGTGTCTCGGGTACTATGTCCTGTATTGGGATGCTTAAAACCAGAGGGATGTGTGTCCCTCTGTTATAGGAACTGCTTTTCATAAAATTCTCAGACAATTCATTAATCTGTCTCTGTCTCTGATTCTGCGATAAAACCAAAACAAGGAGGAACCTTATGGAAAACTCACAAAAAGAACTTGTGCCGGCAAACGATGGTCAGACATGCCATATGTCAGCGAAAGAAGAGGAAAGAATAAGAAGTGAAATGAGGGAGTCAGGAGTCCTGGAATCCGACATAGAACTTGCCATAGCAAAGATAAAGGAACTACGAGCCAGGAAATAAGTCCGCCTGAAACCCTATCAAGATTATCCAGAGAAAAACAATGTCTAAGGATGCTTTCGTTTACTTCTTAAATAAAGATTGATTTTTCATGCGTTCTCCAATAAAATAAGATATATTGAATCATATCAATCAGTAATCACATATATCATGGAGTGGAAGGAAAAAATGTTAAAGAAAAATGATGCATGCTGGATAATCGAAAACGGGAACCGTGTGACATCAGCGGAAATAAAAGCTTGCAGCGGGAATTTATACTTGATAAAGCTAGCTTCAGGAACAGTACTCCGTGTACCAAGACATAGGCTCTATGACAGTATGGAAGCGGCAGAGGCTGCATTGCCGAAACAGAAACAGGAACGGAAGTATCGTAGTCCATATGATTATATGTAAATAAGGATGAAATAGAGAGGATTTAAGATATGGAAAAAAGGACAGCAGAAGAGCAGGCTATTGATTTTCTAACAAAGAAGCAGGAACGGGTAATTGACCATATGGATCAATGGCAATTATATCGATTCGCCATAGAGGCATTAAATGAAAAGATTCAAAGATCCATGTATCGGGATAACCAACTGAAAGGGAATTTAAGGGAACGGCTGGTTTCCGCCATAATCAACTATGATACGAAAAGGTATACAAAAACGGATGCGGAAAAAATTGCAGAAATCCTTATGGATACCATAGATGAGCTAAAAATATTGACACGGCCAATCGGAAGCAAAGTCCGTATAAGGGAGGACTTAACCATTGGTGTACTTTATGGAGGCATAGGTTTTGAAGAAGAAATGCTGCCTTATTTAGGAAAGGAAGCAACCATTACTGCATACGAACAAGAGGAGGACTGTAATCCATCTTATTTATTGGACGTGGATGACTCCTTTTGGAGTTGGTCTGAAGAAATGCTCTTATCAGTAAAAGCGTGAAGGCATATTATTTGTACGATTCTTGAAGGGAGTAACAATGAAATATATACCGAAAGTATTAGAAGATAACACGATTGTTTTAGATAAGACATTAGGATGGGAAGAATGTCTGGATTATGCAATCGCAAATCAAGGAAATGTACTGTATACTGAGACAACAAGCGTTTCTTCTGTTGAGGTCATCATGGCTTTTCAAAAAAAGGGATATATGCACGAACTTTATGAAGTTCCTGTCCATGCCCCTGACGGAATGGAACTTAATCCGAAAATCTACTGCAAATTTATATATGTGCCATCGGTATAATAAAGAATTGTGAACGTTCATTAAGGGCATCGATGGCAACGGCATCATGAACACATTTATGATACATATATTTATCTGGCTGCATGATTCATTAAGATTGGAGAATACAAATGGAAAATATCATAGAACTAATACAAGAATATTGTGAAGATGAAGGCTTTACGTTTAATGGTTGTTACAATGGAAAAGGGATGTTTGAACGAAACTGCATAGGAATTATATGTGATAATCCATTACAGGCATTATGGGGCTTATTTGCTTACATCGTAGATAGCAATGAGAACCTGGAGGGATATGAAATAAAAGACCTATTAGGCGAACCATGTGAAGACCAGCTTGGGATCCGTTATATCCTTTATTTTCCAAAATTGAAGGCAAAATAAAGATAAAGACATTATAATAATATCCAAATAAGACATTCCAGTCACATACTTCATATCACCATATCGGACATCAATGGAGGTAACAATGTCAACCGAATTCTATATCTCAAACCGCATAAAAAAAAGAGAAGTAACTAGTTTAAATAGTTTTTGGGAAAAGCAACTGATTCCCGAACTGAAAAAACATATAACGGATTATTGCAATGAGTTGAATGGCCAATACATAAATAATGATGTTGCAAACCGGATCATAGACAGCAAAATATCCCCCATCTCATCTGTCATGGATGATTCATTCAATTATGAAACATTAATCGGAACCTCATATAAGAATGGGAAAGGGACACTTTTTCAATGGGAAGGCGAGTCTGTAGATGGACATGTGATATGCGATGAAGTTGATGTTGTTGAATTCTTTTCAAATAGGGAGAATCAAATAAAATACTGCATCATGGATGAATATGGGAAAGAGTATACATTGAACGAATTCCTTGCTCGAATAAAAACAAGAAAATAGATATGTGACATTATAAAGGATCATTCAAACAAGAGCCGGCCTCTACATAGGGACCGGCTCTTGTTGTTATCTGGATTTTGTCTTGCACTTTAAATAGAAGGATTCAATAATGCTAGCCATCTTATCGTAATCCAATGTATCTTTGTCAAATTATTGCCACCTTTGTTAACACATCATAATATAAAGGCTTTAAGCAAAAAGGAGAAAATAATGAACAAATACGATGTGGATGTGACATGGAGCGGAAGGTTCCCTAACTTATGTTCCGGATCATGGACATTGCGAATAGATGGAACCGATTATAGCAACATGATACCAGATGAATTAAAAAACAGCTGTATGGATACATATGGTGTTTATTCTTCGTGGGAATTCGATGAGCATTGGATGGAATATCAAGATTCCTATTGTGATGGACTAGAGGAAACCGACTGGATTCGAAAAAATAAAAGCTGGTTACGTGATATTACTCCGGACCCGGATTTGCAGAAACAAATCTTCAGAGCATTCCAAAAAATAGATTTTAGACCTGGAAGCTGTGGAGGATGTATTTAGTGGGACATTCCTAGATATTAATCCTTTAGCTTTGAAAGAAAACAAACATAATTCACCTCAGAAATATCTGATTATGTCTCAACTTTTTTACGCATATTGAAAGAGATAATGAAAGAATGAGTACCTTAAGGGCATGCACAAAATGGAAGGAGAAGATTTTATGTTCTTATTAATTAGGAATGGCGTCATCTGCGTAACCATTATTGTTACGATTGTGTTTAGTATTCTGGAAGGATATTTTGATCAAAACAGGCGATTCATGCAGGAATACTTCGTCGCCAGAATGTACAGCAAGACAGAGGATGAAAGAAATGAGTACGACCATAAATACAAAGAAGCTTCAAAAAAAGAAGCACTCGGCGTGTTACTTTTTTGGCTTTTCGCCGTATGTATATGGGCAAACATGGGAATCGGTGCTTATTACCTGCTTACTCATTTGACGAACATCTAAAATTCCAACATTCAATAAGGCGAAAAAGAAGCTTAGGCTTCTTTTTTATTTTTTTCTTGCACATCCGTACTGGCCTATGATATACTAATGGGCGAGATTTGAATTAATCTTAGACTCTTTGTCAACGTCCGAATTAAAATCGACCAAATGTCCGTAAAGTTGGACATAAAAAAGGTTAAAAAAGGATAGTTTTTCATAAAAAGAGGTTCCAAGATACAATTCAAAGTATCTTGGGCCTTTTTTGTTTTGTCGGAAAATCCGAAAAAATGAAAATGAGGCCCAAAGAGAGATAAAAAATGAAAAACCGTGTTTTATGGATTCCGTGTCCGTCTCTGCCCCGAAATCTCAGCCAGAATTAGAGCGATGACATTCTGTAAGAGGAAAAAAGGAGCGGAAATGGAAACGGAAACAGCTGGATTAAGGAATAGGACATCATCATGGCAAGTTTTAGTGGTAACATCTTCGGAACAGAACATATGAATGACGAAGAAGAAATGAAAAAATGCAGTGTTTATCTTCAGGAATGCCTGTCAAAGGAAGAACTGGAGCAATTGAGGGCCGAATATAAGCATTCCCAACCAAATGTTCCCTGGTGGAAATACGTTTTCTCCAATGTCAATGTATCCTACCGGAAATAAGACCTTTAATTCTGTATCTGGATCAGAGCCGGAGACAGGCCATAGCATACAGGAGAGCAGGATGGAATTAGATAAGAAAACTTACATAGGAATCGTAACCTATACACTGAAAAGCATGCTGGAACTATCCAAGAAAGAAAAAGAGTATAGTCTTGGCTTAGATTTAATCCATTACTACAAAACAGAAATAGAACCTAAAAACATCATAACAGAAGCTGAATTCAAGTCCTTGTGTGGTGATGTAGGGATAAATCTGGTCTAAGAACCCTGAACCAGAGCCTGGAACGGAGTCAGAATCAGTCTATGATAAGGAGGGGATACGAATGAACAAATGGAAATATAAGCTTGAATCACAGGGCAGGAAGCTGCGAGAACTGCTGGACAAAGACGACACGATAACAACTATAGTGGAAATATATAACCAGATGGAAGTTTGTCTGAAATCATTGCTGAAGATGCTTGATCCAAGAGATTTAGAAGAATGGAAGTATGATATCGAAAGCATGATAGAAGATATCCAGATGGCATGCCCGGATATAGAAGATTCAGAACTGATTTATAATGACGAAGAAGCTATATTAAACAGACACATGAAGGATTTTTACGATTTATGTGACAGCATGAGAGTATGGATTGGCCTGGGAATACACCCATAAGCAGAACTATTGTTGTACCTTAATCGAAATAATTGGAGCCTTGGAGGATATACCACATGGAAGCTGGGACATTTAAAGACCTGATTGTAGAGGCCTACAAGAAATCAAAGGAAGGCAATCTCGTCGGCACCTTATATGGGGCCATATCAACCAGCAGTTTTTCTGATATCCCTGATATCGAGGAGTTCTTAAAGGTTGGGCTTACGGATATGCTGCACCTTCAATCAACTGTGACTGGCATGGAAGAAGACATATATGAAAGAACACTGGAAAACTATAAAGTGAAAGCCAGTGAGAGAACTATCTATATAAAGCTGAAAGACAAGCCAGAGCAGCCTTTTATGTATTAGAGTCTGATTCTGCATCCGTACCTAAGCCAGGAATAGGACAGAAGCGGAGCCGGCGAGTGTATGAAGGGAAACATTATGAGTGAATATAAAGTAAAAAACAGCAAGGGTGAATACTTTGTCAGCTGGGTAGAGAAGACCCCTGTATTCAACCGTAATAGCATGTTTGGGGAAAGATTTTCGGAGACTGGAGCCTCGAATCTGATCAAACTTCTTTCAGAGGAAAATATCCGTGGATGTGAGTCTGTTCCCGTATCTGCATCTGGGATATAGCCGTCACTAAGCCGGCCTAAAAGACATGCTCTATACATTTGGTGAAGAGGCCCCCCTATAGCTTTGACATCAAAAAGGTAGAAGAGAAGTAGAATACAAAGCAGGACCGAAGGAATGGGCCCTGCACAGAAGCACATTGATAACTGAACAAAGTAGAAGAAGACTATCGTTGGTTTGTTTTAGAGATATCATATCCGTTTTTGAAGTTTATGTTCGTATAGAAGATGAAAAGGCGCGATAACCGTTACACCATAAACAGACATACGGAAATAAACCTGAATAAGATTAGGTATATCTCCATGGAACATTATTACACTTATTAGCACAGTAAGAATAGCCAAGCTATCAATTAGTATTAATATGCCAAGCCAAATCGTAGAGATTGTGTTGCTTGTTTCAAAGAAGTCCTGCAAATGTTTGATCATAAAAACCACCTTTTTATTTTAGTATGACAGGGTTTCAGGTGATTAGTAAATAAAACTCTTCTATTTTATTCAGTTATCAATGAACAGTTTAGTAATCGGATATGCTAGGAGAGGTTTTGTTTTACAGTGTCTCCGTTTCCGTATCTGAACAGAGACCAGGCAGAGCCAGAAACAGAAGGGAGGTTGATGCCATATGGAATGGGATAGCTTAAGTAGTGAAGCCAAAAGAATCCTTAGCTTGATTAAGGATCCTGTCACAGGCGACTATCATCTCGATGCAAATATCTTTGTTCAATTAGGAGCGATGTTTGAAAACGGTGAAGTAAAAGAAATGATTACCCCTGAAGTGTTTGATGAGATCGTTTCGTTTACCCGCGATGATGATAAGATCATGGCTCTTGGGAACTGTGATGGCGAACTACTGATTTCTATAAAAAAGTAATAATGGATTCCTGTTTAATCCCACACCTTTGTTTATGTCCGACTTTTAGGACTTTTTGTCACTTTTAATTTGGACAATGACATAGACTTTTTATGTATTTATAATTAATCGGAGTTTTGGCCAGAAAAAAATGAATTAACCGGAGCTTTTTGCCATGGAATACGAGGAAAAAAGCCTGTCACATCCAAATTCGGATTAATTGGTGTAGGAAAAGCATCATTCGAATTAATTAAATCGAAAACCTGACCCAAATACATTGATAGGCAGCCATTTATGTTTTACATTTCCATATACAGAAACTTAGATTAATTCATAAACAGAATTAACGGAGGTATCTCAAAAACTCGGATTAATTCAAACAAAAACTTAGATTAATTCAGAGCAGATATCAAAAACTCGGATTAATTCATACGAAAATTCCGGTTAATTAGACAAAAACTCGGATTAATTGCAGAAACTCGGATTAATTAAATACTTGCTCCAAGAAGGCCTCCAAAAACTCCAATTAATTCAAACAAAAACTCGGATTAATTCATAGCAGGAATCAAAAATTCCAATTAAATAGCATAAAAACTCGGATTAAATACAAAAACCCGGATTAATTAAGAAAACATACTTAGACTCCCATTAACTCAATTATTTAAATTACGAATCAGAAAGAAGATGAAAGACATGGAAAAGACGAAGGCAAAATCAAGAGATATTCAGTTTTTCAGTGAAAAAAACCAAAAACAATTATGTGTTCATAGCAAACTGGCAAGAGTATATGCCGACTACCTGGAAAAAAATCCTGAAATAGAAAGATATGAAGTGTGCGAAAAACTTGAGAAAGGACAATATAGTAAGATCAATCCGGTTGGGATACGAAAAGAATATTTTACAACAGACTGGTCGACAGACTTTATATTGTACTACAAGGATGGCAGATACGGAATCCGGGAGATTGTAAATGAAGTATTTCTTAAAAGAAGAGCCCTGATTGAAAAATTGGAATTTTCAAGACGGTATTGGTCGACAACATCTGCCATTGATTGGAAGATAGTAATTGTGTGAAAGGAGATCTGTGTGTATGTTTTATAAGATAACAGGTGAAATATACAGGGAGATATTGAGCCAGGAGGATGGCACATGGATTATTTCATATGACTATCCACAATCCCCTGTTTTTATATCAGCCAATCAGATCATGAATTATAGGAAAGTAGCTGCTCCAAAACAATACTTATACATGAATAGCCAGGAGTATAAGATGTCGGATGCAGAGAAAGAACGTTTGGAATTAATTGGCCCGTTAATAGAAAGAGATGAGTCCATCTTTGATAAAAGGTTCAGGGCAGAGACAGCAAAAAGAATAGCGAATGAAAACAATACAACACAAAGACGTATCATAAAAATTTATTATAATTATCTGGCAGGAAAAAGCCTGACCCAACCTAAAAAGTCAAGAACGAAAAAACTCAATCTATATCAGGATTACCAGTGGGCAATCAATCAATTTTATTTCAGTGCGAAGAAAATGTCGTTAAGGGATAGCTATGATGCCATGTTATTACAAAGATATATGACGGAAGATGGGATCTTAAAAGACGACATCCCAACATGGTCAAGTTTCAGACATTACTATTATGACAATGCTTTTCATAAAAGAAGCAAAAAGAAAATTGCGAGAAATGGTCTGTCAAACTATCAGAGAAACGAAAGACCATTAACAGGTTCAGCGATGAAATGGAAGGAGAAGATTGGTGCGTATCAAATGGATGCTACGATTGCAGATATATATCTTGTTTCAAGATTTGACAATTCAGAGATAATTGGCCGTCCCAATATATATATAGCTGTGGATACCGTGACCCAATTGATTGCTGGAATATATGTTGGCCTTGCTTCCGGGGAATCGGCTGTTATGGCTTGTCTGGCCAATGCAGCAACAGACAAGGTCTTATTCTGTAAACAGCATGGGATTGATATATGTAAGGAACAGTGGCCGAGTGAGGGACTTCCAGCTGAAATCATAACAGACAAAGGACGGGACTTCATGAGTGCAAGGGTTCTTGAATTGACGAAAAAATATAAAATCGAGTTTGAGGCACTTCCTCCTTTTCGTCCAGATGAAAAGGGATTGGTTGAAAAAACGTTTGATGTACTTCAGCAGCGGTACAAGCCATTATTACGTGGAAGAGGTGTTATAGAGCCGGATGCACAGGAAAGATGGGCTGTTGATTATAAAGCGCAGGCGGTCCTGGATTTAAACGAATTTACTAAAATCATAATCCATTGTGTGGTTTACATCAACAGTGCCAGGATACTTAATAATTACATGATGGGAGCGGATATGGTGGCTGCAGGAGCAAAACCAATTTCTGCTAGCCTTTGGATGTGGTACAGAAATTATAAATATGATATGACAATACCTGTTTCCGAGTTAGAAATCAATCAACTTATACTCCAGAGAAAGGAAGCTGTTTTTTCAAGGAAAGGAATCAGGCATAACAAGCTTTGGTATGTTTATGAAAACATGGAATATATGCTTGAAAAATTGGGTACTGGTAAAAAAGTGACAATTGGATACGATGATGAAAATACAAGTTATATCTATTTGATTGAAGATGGTGAATACATTAGGTTTGAGCTGTCCTTATCTGATCATGTGTATGGTGGTATTAGCCTATTGGAATATCAACTACTTGACAAAAAAAACCAGCAGATTAAAAAAGAATTAGGGCGTCAGGAACTGGAGAGCCGAATAGGGACAACTCAAAATATACAATCAATCATCGAAGGAGCTAAGCGAGAAGAAAAAGAAAAACAGAGTGGAAAAGATATCAAACAGAATAGAGAAAATGAAAGGAACCGTTTGTCATGAAATATGATAGTGTACAAACCGTATCAGCTGTATACACAGAGAATCCGTTAGCAAAGACCATAAATCCTTATCTGGAAGCAATGCCTGAATTGGTGGATATCAAAACTTTTACCGAAAGATTAAAAAGCCTACCAGAAATTCCCTATAATGTGGAATTGGAATCTCCCGAAGTGCGCAGGAGGTATCTACAGGAACTGAACAAACTTTTCATTCCCATGGATTATATGTATGTCATTTATGATATGCTCTATAGGGCCATAGAGGCCACTTATGGTACTAAGGGTACTGTTGAATCAATTAGGCAGTTAAACTCGGTCTATGAGGATTTTAGAGCGGGAGAAAGCATATCACACGCCTACTCAACACAGGCCTTCAGTGGTGCGGTACTAGGTGTCCCAGGAATTGGAAAAACATCAACCATAATTAGATGCTTGAACCTGATTCCGCAGGTAATCGTACATACAAAATATAAGGATAGACCTAATTACACAAAACAAATTAACTATTTACGTGTAGAATGTCCATCGGACTGTTCCGTCAAGACGCTTGCGTTTGGGATTGTTGCTTCCATTGACAAAGCAATTGGATCTGAATATTTCAATCAGATGACACTCCAAAAAAGTTTATCCGCAAGTTCTATAACAACAAAGCTTAAAATCATATGTATGAATCATCATGTAGGTGTGATTGTGATTGATGAAATACAGAATGCTGTAACGACTGCCCAAAAGAACAAGCAGATTAAGCCATTAATCAAATTCCTCGTAGAATTAACAAATGATACATCCACAAGCTTATGTTTTATTGGAACGCTGGCGGCAGAAGAATTGTTCATGAGTGAGGACCACCTGAAACGAAGGACACGTGGACTGAGGTTGCTGCCCATGAAACCAGATGCCATCTATAGAAATTTTCTGGATATATTATGGGCATATCAGCTAACCCTGAATAAGACTGAATTAACGACCAAGATTGCAAACAAGCTTTATGACTATTCAGGAGGAATACCTGCATACATGGTAAAGATATACACAGAAGCGCAGGTCCAGGCAATCCTGTCTGAAAAAGAAACAATTGATGACAGTATGATACAGAAGTCAGTTAACATCCTTTCACTTGATGTGCCTAAGACTTATTTAAGGGGAACATCCATATCAGACTTTGAGATTAAGAATCATGAAAGCGACGTTTTAATAGAAACAGGGGATATGACAGAAGAGGAGGGTGTGGTTAAACGTGAATATGCAAACCAGAGAGGCAGGAAAGCCGTTCCGAGGGATAAATATGATTTAATCAACCTATTTGAAAAAAATATGGAAACTGACCGCCTTATATATCAGCTGGATCAGTTCGGACTAATAGAGAGGATTTGAAATGCTGAATTTTTTCCCAACCCCATATCCGGATGAATTATGGTACAGTGTCCTATGCAGATACCATATCAGGTCTGGAAACCCCAAAAATCAAACAACAAGACTTGAATTATCAAATAACGGAAACTACAGTGCGGTATGCATACTATTTCCCAACAATTCGATTAAGCATATTGTGGACCAGCTTCCAAATGGCCTGTTTGATGTAAATGAGATTATATTAAACCACACTCTGTTCAATTATCATATGAGGATGTATCCGATTAAAAAGAAAGAAGAACTCCTTAAAAGCCTATGCTATGGAACGGCATCAATACCTACAAATTTCTGGAAGACATCGGAAATTCCCATATTCCGTTACTGTCCTGTATGTGTGAAAGAAGACAGGGAATTTTTTGGAGAACCTTATTGGCATCGGGAACATCAGGTCCCATTAATGATGGCATGCAGGAAACATAAATGCCGTCTGAAGGAATTCACATGCAGTAGACGACAGGAACCAGTTGAAAAATTCATTCCAGTGGCTCATTGTGATACCGGAGACCCTCCATGTTATGAAGTGACGGATGTGGAGATAAAACTTTCCGAACTATCGTATCAATATCTAACAATGCCTTTTGAAACAGGCCCTACATCAGGACATAACAATCTGACACAGGAACTTTATAATAAAGGGTATGGTATGCCTAAAAGTTTTTTTTCATTAAATTTTAATAAGATATACAATGATTTAATTTCCATATTTGGAGATGAGATGGTCCAGACATTCTTTGGGAGGAAGACCGCGATAGCAATGATTGCCAGAATCCATAAATGGAGCCTGATTTCTCCGGAAAGGTATATCATGCTAAGTGTTCTGGCCGACCAGAAAGCTGAAACAACATTCAGCCCTAATAAAATCCAGGATGTTATGGAGGAAGAATTAAATAAACTAAGGAAAAAAGGAATCCCTTATAAGAAAAAATATGTTGCAGAGCAACTAGGTATCTCTTCACCACAACTGGATGCCTTAGTTACACGCCTTAAAATCCCACCTTTTTGGCTGGAGCGAAATATCTATGCATCTGATAAGAAAAGGTCGTCCGTAAAGGCATATTTTAATGAAGAGGACAAGGCTGCAGTTGATCAGTATGCAGAAAAGAAGAATTTTGCCAATACCTCTGACTTTATTAAATATTGTATCGAGTTCGTAATGAAGGAGAACCTTCCATAAAACATGCTTTGTAATTCCTATCCAGGATGGTATAATACCATCAGACAGAAAAAACCTAAGAAAGAAGGATGGATCAATGGACCATGATAAGATAAAGCTTAAGTTGAAGGAGGTAAAGTCCGTAAAAGACTTACTTGATACCCTGAAAAATTGTTCAGAACCGATTAGCAAAATGAACATACACCTTAAAGATACAGAAAAAGAAGTCAACATTAAGGAATCCGCTACATTAAGGAAAATCGTAGATGTCAAATATTTCATAGCTCTGCGTAAGACAATTGAGAAATTCATTGAAAAAGATGAGGCAGAGACAGCAAGGAATCTTTTAAAGGACATCCTGGTGGCAAAAGATGAAAACCTTGGAAAATTCTATGAAATGATGGCCTATTATTTCCTGATATCTACTGATATGCAATTCAAACCTCAAATACAGATACAAAGCAGTGAGTGTTATAAAAAAGGGGATAAGGGTTATGATGCAGATGGCCTTATAAAGTACTGGAATTGTGTATTTGATGTAAAAATGTTTGGGATTGTATTTCCACATATTGTTACAGCCAATAAGAAATTGCAGGAAAAAATAAATAAAAAAATCATAGAGCGGATAAAACAGTTTAAAGCTGAAAGAAATGAAAATATTCAATCATTATCAGATGAATTCAATAATGAAACGGATACAGATAAGAAAAAAATCCTGATGGATAAAATCGCATTAGAAAAAAAGAAAATAGAAAGGATGATGAACGAAGAGGAAGCAAATCTTTGGAAGTATACATTAAAGATTGATGGATATCATAGCCTGGATATGAATAAAATGAGAAAAAATATATTGAACGAACTTGATAATTTAGCTGAGGAACTGGCCAAAAGAGCATGGGATGAACGTTTGGAAAAATGGAAAAATCTTGATAATTGGGATAACAAAAACAATATATGTAAGCATGGGCTGGGATTTATCCAGATGAAGATAGATGAGACAAATTACACCTGTACTTTATATTCACCTATTTTTATGAATTCCAATGGTGGAATCGTTACAAGTATACATGAAAATGATATGTATGAATGGGCCAAGAACAACCGTTTCTATTTCATGCATGATGCTTCACAGTTTGTAAAAGACCGTCCATACATGATCATATGTCCTTTTGACAAGGAATCAAGCGGCCCATTCCTGTCATTTACTGATAATCTGGATGGATATTTCAGGGCATTGTGCCGCAGGATATTTATGGATCTGAACCGAATGACGGACCGATATGTTGACGATGGAAAGGCTGTTCCCGTAACGATTTCTGAAGCATCCAAGAAGATAACAGGAATCATATTCATTGAAACATCTGCCATAGCAAAGGATGAAACATATGATCGCGCCTGGGCTTATCTTAACCCGAATGCAGACAATCCACTAGCTGAACATCAAATATATTACTTCAATCACATTAGTGCTTTGGTTGACGACTTTCGCTATGATAATTATTAAGTCCTGCAATTTATCTGCACATATGTTCCGTACATAATAAAGGAAATACATAAAAGGAGATATGAAGGATAGAATGAAGAAAAGAATATTAGCAGTATTGATGATAGCAGGCTTATTATGTGGCTGCAGTGGAGGACAGGGAACTGTGCTTCAAGGTCAGGTGGAATTGACACCTGTTTCCGTATCTGAAACCATGTCTCAATCCGGATATGAGGATCTTGTGGTCCATTATATCGATGTAGGACAGGGAGACAGCACACTTCTTACATGTAAGGGTGAAACGATGTTGATAGATGCTGGGGAGAACGATAAAGGTACATATGTACAGAATTATCTTCAAAAACAGGGAATCACGAAGATTGACTATTTGATAGGGACACATCCCCATTCAGACCATATCGGTGGAGCGGATGTAATCATCACGAAATTTGATGTAAAACATGTGTTGCTTCCGAAAAAGGATACAGATACCAGAACATATGATGATGTCATTCAGGCCATGAGATATAAGAGCATAACACCAGAACATCCAAGTATCAATGATTCCTTTATGCTTGGGGATGCCCGTGTCACAATCCTCGCACCAGGCGATAATGATTATGGGGATGAGCTGAATGATTATTCAATTGGTGTATTAGTTGAACACGGCAATGACAGATTCATCTTTACTGGAGACGCGGAAACAGATGCAGAATCTGATATCGTAAATACTGGAATCAACATCGAAGCCGATGTATATCAGGCTGGACATCATGGTAGCAGGACATCATCCAGTGATAAGTTCCTTGATGCAGTAAAACCATCCTCAGTTGTCATAAGTTGTGGAGAAGATAATAAATATGGACATCCACATGCAGAGACAATGAATAAATTCAGGGAACGTGGAATGGCTGTCTATCGGACAGACGAAGAGGGGACGATCATTGCAACATCTACGGGAAATGGGATTACATTCAGTGACCCAGCTTCACAAAGCTGGAAAGCCGGTGAGCCAACAGGAAGTTCACAGCAAGTTGAGGAAACTACGATGGAACCGGATGTAATAGAAAATACGGAAACAGGATATGTGTTAAATGCAAATACGAAAAAATTTCATTTACCAAGTTGTGAGAGTGTAAGGAAGATGTCAGAAAAAAACAGGTCAATATCGAATGAGGACCGTAGCAAGCTGATTGAGCAAGGCTATAGCCCATGTGGCATTTGCAACCCATAATAAAAAGCACCTTCACAGGTGCTTTTTATTATGGGTTATTGATAATAACCATAATCAAAATATTCAGTGACGCTTTCAAGAAGTTTAGAATCCTGATAAGCACGTGCAGTTATCTTCAAACGGTAACTATAACCTTTATTAACTGCATAGTTTTTAGAATAAAGAAGTGATGTTCCACTTACCTTATCATTCCAAGTCTTTATTGTCTTCCAAGAACCATTTAACTGCTGCAGCTCACAGGTAGCCGACAGTGAATTTGCTTCCTTTGCACTGCAATCACATACCACAGTTGCTGTAACCCAATTATTCTCATCTATGTCCATTTGACCACTTATCAGTGTCAGGTGAGACCAACGTGCAGCAGCCGTCGCTGACATACATGGGATAGCAGTGAACATGATAGCCAGTGCCAGGAACATGCTAAATATTCGTTTCATAAGAATCCTCCTGTTTATTGTTATATATTTTATACGTAAATGGAACTTGAAATATAACAGGCTTATTATCTTAAACTTTCCATAATTTTGTAGGCTTCACTGATGGGAATGGTCCCATTTAAGTAATATTGATGGTTATCCTTCATCAACAATATTCTTATCTCGTCGCTTTTCTGCACGACCATTGCTTTATTTCCTAAGATTTCGGTTTCCAATACGTCACAATCTTCTGTATCAATGGCTTTACTGTCTAATTTGCTGAAGAAATAAAATGTATAGGTTTCATTCTCTGTATCATTGATATATTGAATCACAAATGTCCCAGACTTCTCATCTTCCGTTACGCCTAATACGCTGAATCCTTTTGGAATATATTGTGGTTCATATGGGGAAAAGTTTTTGGTTAGTTTATAATCGTTCTCTTTTTCAATCTCCAGAAAAGTCGATTGGTTTTTTATTTCTGAAAAGAATCTCAATAAAGGGGTACGGAAGGCATCAACATGCGTAACAGTAAACGTACTTAAGCAGAAAAAAATAATAAAGCTGGCAGCCAGCTGCCGGTATTTCCGAATATGTTGTGGATGACGTTCTATTTTATCTGCTTGTTTAAAAATATTTTTCATTTTCTTGTTATGCAAGTCGGAAAATTGATGTAGATTGTTTGTCCCTGAATCTGTGCTGTAACGACTCATTTCCTCATCATACTCAAGCTGTTCCTCAAGCGCCAGTTCTAAAAGATAATCATTTTTTTTCTCATTGAAATTTTTATTCATTATCATCATACTCCTTCAGTCTATCCTTCAGTATCTTTTTAGCCCTCATGAGACGGGTGTTGATATTTGATTCACTTGTGTTTAGTATTTTTGAAGCTTCTTTTGCGCTTAAGTGATGCAGTATCCTCAATCTAAGGACGTCCCTGTATTTATCCTCCAGTTCGTTGATACATTGAATGAGGTTGTGATAATCTTCAGCTTCTATGACTATATCCTCGGAACTCTGGCAGTTATCAGGATTTTCAATGATTTCATAAGGCACTGGGTCATGCTTTGACTTACGTAAGAAATCGATAGCCGTATTTTTTGTTATTGTAATCATAAGGTTCTTACATCGTGGCTTTGAGATGTCTTGTTTATCAATTTTATATAGAATGTCTATCAGCTTAATTAAGGAGATCTGGACAACATCTTCTGCATCGTAGGTGTTTTTGGTCACATCATAAGCGACATAATACATTGTATTTTTGTATTTCTCATATATCTGTTGAAATTTAGATAAATCATCAGGATTATCTATCATATCAAATAAAAGTATCATTGTTTCCCCTTTGACTATGTATTATAATAAAGACTGTTTGAATCCGGTCGGAAAAACAGTTCCAAAAATCAGATACAGACATTGGATTAGTCTTAGGTATATTCATATGCAGTGAGGACAACCTATTAGAAACCCAAATAAATATGCCGTCCATCAAATGATGGACGACACTATAATTATGAGTGTTTTCTTAAAAAAAATGGGCCATTGCAATGCAATGTCCCAAACAAAACTTAAGGATTTAAACAGTGTCCTTGTGAATCGAAGTGACGTGTCACCCCATTGATGACCAAGGAACCATTGCTAAACATTTTTCCGTCCTTCTGTACCCAGTACCAATAACCATCTACAGCAGTGCGGTCAATCCATTCATTTGTTGCCATATAACCGGCTTCTTTTACAAAATACCAACCTCCACTATCTGAACCAATCCATTCGTTCGCTGCCATGTGTCCATCTCCATGAAGATAGTACCATAAACCATTATCCTTATCCTGCATCCACGTACTATGAGCCATTTTTCCATCACTATGCATATAATAATATACTCCATCTATGAGTTGCCATCCGGTTGTCATGACGCCATCCGTACCTAAGTAATAATACTCACCATTGATCATCTGCCATCCGGTAAGCATTACCCCGTTATGATAATAATACCAGTTCCCATTTTCCTCTATCCAGCCACTCTTATCAATGTCTATATTCGTATTATAACTTTTAATTTTTACAGTACCAATATCCGATATATGATCGGTATCCATACCTGCATGATAAAATTTATGTAGAATCTTTTCCAATGTCCATCCTTCAGAATTTGTCAGTTTTTCAAGTTCAGTTTGATCCAGCCCTTCATGCCCAATTATATCAAAATAATCCTTATTTTTTGCATAGTAGGTAGGGAAGAATTTGCCTGTGGAAGATTCCAAATGGCACAGGTATGGTTTGACAATATCCGTAGAATCTCCGTTATAAGCTTTAAGCAGATCAGTTCTATAAATTTCCTCCATTTTATCAAAGGAACCAAGTGCATATTGCTGATCTCCTTCAGATGCTTTCATATCATATCCTGCATCTGGATGTTTCTCTTCATATAAACAATAATAAGTTGCATACTGCTGTACTACTACAACTGCGGTTTTTAATGCAGGCTGTATATTGGCAGAAACAACAAATTCATTAGGGACAGTGTCTAGGACATACTCCTTCAGTGTTGGATTGTATATGTTACCCTTATATAGAACCCTCACATTCTTTGGAGTGTCATGCTGACATACCATATCTTCGCGTCCAGGTATTATTACGGAACGAGAAACTGCTTGATTTTGTGATTCCTCTTCAGCAGATTCTGTTAATGTATCATAAACGGTCAAATCGGAATCAATAATGAAGCCTTTGTTTTTTTCCTGCGCTACAGTTAATGCTGTGTTTATGGCATCTTCCAATCCATTAGCAGCGCTTCTTGTTGTTTCTAATGTTCTTAGAAGTGATGATGGAGCCGTAATCCTGTCCAAAACCTTATAGTCCCCATCACTATTCTTTCCAACAGCCACAAGCCGGAAGTTTATACCATTATAGAAATATTTATTTACTTCTCGGACAGAATAATCGATTCCAACAAGGAAATAAGTCACGTCACTATATTCCTCATATTCACTTGGCTGCATATAATAAGGAGCTGAGTCTGTTGTTAATTCCTGGATATATTCCAATGATGCAGATTCTACTGTACTGATTCCGGTATTTTCAGCTGTATAATTTGGATCTTGAAACAGGTCTATAAAAATCTGTTCTGATTCCGTGTCCCAATAACTAGCAAATGTATTCCAGTCGTTTTCATTTTCTGCTTGTATCATGCTGATGATGATGTCTTTTGCTTCTTGCCTGGTTGCATCGGAAGCGGTTGCAACATCCAACTGTTCTTTCAACTCTGCATTGGATGCAGAGGCAACTGTTTGGAACTCTTTTGTATCTGCCTGAATAGGTGCTGCATAGGCAGCGCTTGAACTTAACATTGCCATAACTAAAGTATATGGCAGAATTTTGTGATATTTAATCATGAAATCCTCCTGATTATGTTGATAAATAGTAGTTCAATAAATTTCTCTTTGCGCGCGATATAAAAATTTATTTACCTATTTTATACGGATACCAACATGGTAAAGTCACAAAAAATGTCAAATAAACTTAAATATTTAAGATTATAAATCTTATGAAATTGGGAGTATAATAAACACTATATACTGTATATGATGATGGAGGATTTATGTATGAAAAAGTTAATCAGGATATTGAGTGTGACGGTTGGAATAAGCATTATGTTTACAATGAACTCATTTGCAGGTACTTGGCGGAAACGTGATAATAAAGAAAGTGATACGTATACATGGAGATATATGAACAGCAATTCAATCCAGCCAGAGGGCTGGAAATGGATTGATGGAAATAAAGACGGCATATATGAATGCTATTATATAAAAGATGAAATAATGCAAGAGAATATACGGATTGATGGGAGAGATATCAATGGTGATGGACAATGGACTGTAAAAGGTGTAGTACAGCAACGGACATTGCCAGATTGGATAAAAATCAGTCCAAAAGAAAAAACAAACTTAGCAGGGAGTTTATACTATCCTGAGGTTTCTTATTTACAAAAGAGAGAATGTGTATCAACAACAAATGATATAATATCCAAGTATATTGATGATGTGATAAAAAGAAATACAGAAGATATGAAAGTAAATGAAGTCGAATACGATTTTATTTTAAATGATGAGGATATATCCAGGCAAAAATATATTAGCCTGACTTTCGATAATTTACTTTATCATGATAAGGCAACTCATAACTATAATATCCATGCCTATTATACAATTACTCCTGACAAAGGAATACTAAAAATCAGTGATATTGGAGGAAAACAGCTAAAGGATGACATTGTAGCATCTGTTAAAAGAACTTTGAAAGCCAGAAAAGACAGCCATGAAGGAATCATCTCAGCTGATCCAGAAAGTATAAATATATCATTTGATAAGGACTGGCTGCTCTTAGAAGATGGAATCCACATTCTGTTCGAGGAAGCTACGATTGCTCCATACGCTGCTGGAGTAATCGATATAATAGTACCTTATGACGAAGTTAAGGATTCCTTAAACAGCTACGGGAAGGGATTGATTGATACAGATATGTGACAATTTCATATAATAGATTCATCTAATAAAAAAGCACCTGCAAAGGTGCTCAGACTGTAGACAACTAGCCTCCTAATAGGAGGCGGTTGTCTTTTTTCTTTCACTCAGGATTTCGATGTAGTATAATAGTACTATACGAAAGTGAGGTTTTTTCTTATGATGGGGAAAAAAGATTATTCAGAACGTTCTCAGGTACAGATTGCAAGCCTGGATGACCTCGTCCCTTCCGGTCATCTGGTTCGAAAGCTGGAGGAAGCCATTGATTTAAGCTTTATTTATGACGAGGTTAAAGATCTCTACAAACCTTATGGCAGGGAAAGCATTGATCCCGTTGTATTAATGAAAATCGTGATCCTCCAATACGTGTTTGGCATCCCTTCCATGCGCAAAACAATCAAAGAGATTGAAGTGAATCTTGCTTACCGCTGGTATCTGGGATACGGCCTGTATGAGGATATCCCTCATTTTTCTACCTTTGGAAAGAACTATACCAGACGATTTAAGGATACGGATCTTTTTCAAAAGATATTCTCCCGGATTCTAATGGAGGTGGATGCCTGTGGTTTCCTGGATACGGAAAGTCTTTTTATTGATGGTACCCACATCAAAGCCAGTGCAAACCCTCATAAATATCAGAATGAAACCATGGAAAAAGAAGCCCGGTGTTACGAAAAGGAGCTGCAGGAGGAAATAGAGAAGGACAGGCTGGAACACGGGAAAAAGCCATTGAAAGAAAAAGAGTCCACGCCAGAGACCATAAACAAAAAGGTCAGCACTACCGATCCCGACAGTGGCTGGTTCCACAAAGGGGAACACAAGCAGGTGTTTGCTTATGCAGCCAATACCTGCTGTGATAAAAATAATTATGTCATAGATTTTGAAGTGACAGCAGGGAATGTCCACGACAGCGTATCCTTTTGGGAACTGTACCGGAAAGTAAGCGAACGGGTAAAATATCCTAAATACTATGTAATGGATGCAGGCTATAAGATACCAGCAATCGCAAGAACGCTAATCGAGGAAGGAAAGGTTCCGGTTATGCCCTATAAACGTCCAATGACAAAGAAAGGGTATTTTCGAAAAAGCGATTATGTATATGATGAATACTTTGACTGTTATTTATGCCCGAATAATCAGATCCTAAAATACAGCACAACAAACCGTGATGGATACCGAGAATACAAAAGCGATGGAAAAAAGTGTAAGGATTGTCCGTACCAAAACCAATGTACAGGAAGCAAAGACCATGTAAAGGTGGTAAGCCGCCATGTATGGGAGGGGTACATGGAAAAGGTGGAGGAAATCCGTCATCAGACAGGGATGAAAGAAATCTATCAGAAACGGAAAGAAACCATCGAACGAGTCTTTGCAGACGGAAAAGAAAAACATGGAATGAGATATACGCAGTACAGAGGATTGGCAAAAGTGACAATGGAGCTGACCCTTTTATTTGCATGTATGAATCTAAAGAAACTGGCAATCTGGAAATGGAGAAAGGGCGGGCTAAGGAACCCCTGTTCTTTTGTCTGGATATTCGAACCAATATATTTCTATATAAAATTCAAAATGGTTCCGGGTGCATCGCACCAGGAACCATTTTGTCTACAGTCTGAAATGAGGAGGAATCCTCATTTTTTTATATACAAAAGAACGGTCAACTTTACAGAATATAGATTCTGACATACTGTTCGTGTATATGAAAAAAAGGAGAAGTATATGAGTGAGATAGAACATGTGTTAAAAAAAGGATTTTATTATACAGGACAATCTTGGATACCGGACTTTTTGGCTCCGATTCCGCGTCCGTATTGTAACCGTGACCAGGCACTGGCTGTATTGGAGCGGTTCAAAATTGATGATGGTTGGAAAACAGAAGATGAATTGAATGAACTTCTGTGCGAATATGGAATATTCTCTTATACGAAGTGGGAGGAGGAAATAGAACTGTTTGGAATGGATAGACATGAAACAGACACAGAATGAAAACAAAATGAGGGAAATTCCCTCATTTTTAGCTTACAGGTATTTTGACTGCAAATTCAAAGTGCATGCCTTCCCGGTCCCACATATCAAAACAATTTCCGTATGGATGAAAGATTATATGGTCGAGTTGAGGATTTTCTTTTGTGTTGTTGATTATATTTGCTTCTTCAATGGTTAAAAGTCCATTCCGGTCATTGATATAATCAGCTATTTCCCATGAATACATAATCTAACTCCTTTCCAAATAACAACTCCAGATATCATCCTTAAAAATAATATGCTACAGAAAAGGACAAAACAAAAACCAGTGTTCTTTTTCTTTATGTTTATTCAAATAAAGCCATACTTTATTTGAATAAAGATTGCTGGAGGTGCCAATATGATAAAAGCCAATGAATTGAGGGAAAAAACCAAAGAAGTCTACAAGAAGAAAATCAAAGAAGAAATTAAGGTAATTGAGGAAACGTGTCTTTCAATTGCTTTAAATGAAGAAAATGGAGGCTTGATTTACGAAGCTCTTTTCGATGATATTTCGGAGGGTGCACAAAACGTACTGAAGGAACATTTTTACAAGATTACAAAAGTAACTGATATGGGTGGTTTTCGATATCGTGTGTCATGGGAATAAAAGAGACTTTCGGGTCTCTTTTTCAATATCATTAAAACTTATAAGTCATATGCATGAAAAAGTAACATTATATAGAGAGAAAAGGAAATAAGGAGGTATAAATGAAGGACACTATTATTATGACTGTATACGCAGCAAAGCCATTATCATATAAGGAACGTCTCGAATATGCAGGAAAGGCCTATACCGAACGGTATACGGGTGAAAAGAGCATTGGATATCTAAAAAAATTTAATGATGCATTAGGATATAAAAAACTTGAATATGATGATAAGACTTTTTCCAAAGAAATTGACAGTCCGGAGGGATATGAAAGTCCATATAAACTATTACTCTTGAACCGATATTTTTTAAACCGTAAGGATGAAATCATGACATTCATGGTAACGAACAAAAGAATGGAGCATCCAATCTCAGAATATTCTTATAGTACGATTGACATGATGTTCCGTTTTCAAAAATATCTTTATAAGCTTTTCCCTGGAGCCATCCGCATTGAATTTGAGTTAGGGGAAAGGATTGCCTTGTCTGACCGTGATTATGTCCTGAGTTATTTTTGGGATTGTATCTCACAATGTGAATGTGTAGATACTGAAACGGCAATTAAAAAGAAACTTACGAAAAAGGAGGAAGACTATATCCTCAACATCATGCGTAAAATCGTAACATATGAACCGGCAATTCAATGCGATCTTTGTGATACCTGCTTCGATCATCATCCCGATTTTCCCTATCACGTAGAACTGGTACATGCTGGGATGGAAAAGAAGGAAATGGAGGCGGGAATTCAATATGGGTATTACCGGCCAAGTTTTTTAAAGGAACAGGAACGATTTTACAAATCACTACAGCATAAAGTCATGATTTATAAACATACTGGAAAATTAGTAGCAGATAGTAGTGGGGATGACGGGGCTGAAACACAGTTATTTAAATAGGACTGTATTTATTGGTGCGGGGTTGACACTTAGTATAAGGAGAGGGGAACTATGATAAACATCAGGCATAATGTATTTGAAACAAACTCAAGCAGCGTACATTCCATTGTAATTTCAAAAGAGGGGCTTGAAGAGAACAAAATAAAAATAGCAAGACGGAAGAGAATGGGTGATTATGGCAAATTTTTAATCGTAAAGCTTGGCCGTTTTGGCAACGAAATGGAAGACTTCATGAATCAGGAAGAAAAGCTATCCTATCTTGTCACGATTGCCTACATCAAGGATGGAGGATATGATATTGAAAATACATATGATAGTTATGCTTTCAGGAATATGGAGAGCGAATTAAAAGAATATTGCAAATGCGACGGAATATTTATTGATCCAACTTCTGAGAAAGATGCCTATATTGACCATCAGACGATTGAGGATTATTGGTCCATGTCTGACTTCCCTAAAAGGATGGGATTGGATTATAAGGATTTCATCTTCAACCGGTTTGTGAGCCTTCATACTGACAGTGATTAAAGCTAAATAACATTTTTTTAATACATAATATAAATATCAAATAGGAAGCCTGCTAATAAAAAGTCAAGTGTTTTTTGAAGAAAATTTTAAAAAGTCCGATTTGATATTTTAGGGCATAACTTTTAAGCCGCCAGAACTGCCGGCTTTGAAAGGTGTGATATAGAAACGGGTGTTACTCTGCCTGCTCCAAGTTCCGTAGGCACTCTTTGACCTTGCCATAATAAATGCGGAGGAACTTATTCGCTCCGGCGGTCATGTAGACATAGTAAGGCTTTCCCTGTGCCCGCTTCTTATCAAGAAAACGATATACCGGATCATCCTCAGGGGCATTCTGGAGCAGGGTCGTCATGATCTGAAATAAGGTCTTGCGCAGCCTGGCAGAGCCAACTTTTGAAGCCCTGTTGCTCTTGGACTTGTGCTGGCCGGACTCATCCACGCCGGGGTCAACGCCTGCAAAGGCGGTCAGTGCTTCCCTGTGGGTAAATCTGGACACGTCGCCAATCTCGGCGATGAGCTGGGGGCCATAAGTCTTCCCAACGCCATAGATGCCCATCACGGTGCTGTATTCAGGAAGGGTGGATGCCAGCGCATTCATTTCCTGACGGAGACGCTCTACATGCTCGGAAGCAAGATTTAACTGCCGGATGCTCTGCTGTATCAACAGTTTGTAAGTCTTCTCCTTTGGAAAGACGGCAACCAATTCCTTTGAGGCATTGAACAGTTTTTCGGGCTTGTCCTGTTGGAAGATGTAGTGGTGCTTCTTGCAGAAAGCCTTGTAGCGCTCTGTAAAGGTTTTTAACCCAATCCTGCGGACACAGTCCACATGCCAGAAAGAATAAGCATAGTCAACCCATTTTTCGCTTCCATCCTCACGTGGCGGGCTGTCAAAGAGTTTATTTACACCGGGATAAGTATTATCCAACAGTGCAATCAGGTTTGCTTTTGCGGCAACCTTCTGCTTCATAAAGAAGCTGAATTGAGAGTTTAAAGTTTTTAACTGAGTACGTGTATTGTCCATACCTGAATATTGGCGCAGTTCTGCCCAGTTGTCAAGAGTATAGCGTGCAATCCTGCGGGCATCTGCCGGGTCAGATTTGACCTTGCGCAGGGAGTTGTTGCCGAAGTTCTTGATCAGGTGGGGATTCACAACGGAAACGAATAATCCGGCTTCGTACAGAGCCTTAAGCATGGGCTCATGGTATCTGCCCGTACATTCCATAACGATTTTGGTTGAGCCCTCTAATGAACCAAGGTAATGTGCAAGTTCAATGAGGTTCTGGGATGTATGGGAGACATCGAAAGGTTTGCGGATTACAGTGCCGCCAGGCTGCAGGACTGCGACGGTGCTCTTGCCTTTTGAAACATCAATGCCTACTGCGTTGTACATTCTACGTACCTCCAAAAGTGAATTTGCATGGATTCCAGCATTCCTCATTGCCGATTCAATCTCCTGGGGTATCAAACGAACGTGGAGTGGTAGTTCAACCTGCATAAATCGAACGGCTGCAATGACAGGCTGGCTGACTGGCTTTCTAACGGACGCTAATGGCCCAAGGAGAACACTGTCAGACCGATGCCTAATCATTATACAGCTTAAACAATGAGAGGATTAAGTCCCAACTGGCTGTTGGGTACTGAAACCCTACACTTATATATTAGGAGGAGAACAATATGAGATTATCAGTTAGATCAGGTGTGTTTGAAACAAATTCCAGTTCTACACATTCTCTTACCATGGCGGATGAAGATGACTTTGAACTTTTCGAAAAAGGAGTTCTGCTGTATACAGGTGATGTGTGGTCTTCATCCGTTTGTGTAAGGACACCTTTCTGCACATGGGAAGAAGCACGAGAATATATGGAAAAGATTGGAAAAGAAATCAATAGCTGTACCCCAGAAGAGGCATTGGATGCGTTACTGAATGAAGACTTTGGAACATATGAAACGGTATTCAGTGAAGATGATGAACTTGAATCATTTATTGAATCATTTGTAAGCAAGTCTGGAGATCGAATCATTGCATTTGGCAAATTTGGATTTTGTTAAGATAATTTTGTGGATTAAATGAATATGAAAAATCATTGGGATAACCAATCTAATATATATAAAAGAGGCCTATGGCTTCTTTTTTTGATTTTAAATTACCATACTGTATATATCAATGAAAAATTGAGATGAAAAGAGAGGAGAAACGATGCCGCAATTACATTTAAAGGGATATATATCAAGAGATAGAGATTCCATTATTTCATTAAACGACAAGAAACCAGAGGAATGTAAATACGAATGGAAAAAGTATGGATATCCTATAACTGGGTACATTGAAGAATTTGCAAAACAATATGGATTATTTGGGGAACACTATCATGGACTCGGAGGACAAAAGGCCATCATTGAGGATTGTAACCTAAGGATTTATTTTACAGATAAGGAGTGCAGCCTGGACGAAGCAATGCAGGCATTTGATGAATTGGTATTTGGCGGAGATATTCAGACAAAAGTAAGCTGGGTGGGATATTCCGAGTTCACAATTACAGGATTGGAATTAAACTGGTTCACAATCGGGGGCCATGACCTTGAAACAGAAATTGGCAGTCACTATGGTGAATACATGCACTTAATCATCGAAGTATAGGAGGGTAAAAATTGTGATAAGTAAATTTGTAGGATACGGTGTAAATTTGTCAGGAGTGAAATTTAACAAATATTAGCAAGGATTCTCCCATCCTCTAAGGTGGTGAGATGAATTGCCAAAAACAAACTTAACGGCAGTGGTGGGCGGAGAGTAATCGGTATCCCCCACTGCCATGAGGTCAACCACGCATCTACGTAGGATGCAGTCGCACTTCGACAATATACCGGGCGTGGATTGAAACAAAAACCTGGAGGAATTTGTTAAAAAGTATACTCCAGATGACTGGGAAGTGATGCAGGAAGATTTAAAAGAGGGAAAACTATCTCTCTCAGACAATAACATCCTGGATTGGTTAAATGACTACGAAATGGATGGGTATCAAGGATTGTCTGCATACCTTTCAAGGGTAATAAATGAACAGGAGAATATAGAACTATCTGTATATGACTCTGTCCCCAATGGGTATCTTTACATATATCCGGATTATCCATGGAGATTCAGTAAAATAATGGGATCGCTAACAATAGAGTCATTAAATGCATTATTTGGAAAGTATATATCACAGATAACGGATGACCCTATAACCATTGATTATCTGACCATGTACTACGATGATATAGACGATTAAAAAAAGTGGTTATAACAAAACAAAGAAAGTATGAAGCAGTGACCGAAAAACGCAACGTAATTAGAATTAACTGTAATTGAATTGACTGACTGTGCGAACATAAGTTTATAAAAAAAGAGCACCTCTGTGGGTGCTTTTTTATGTTTGAAATCTGCAGTAATGCTTTATACAAAAAAAATAATCCCATACTGATATTGTCAGACCGATCAACAGAGAATGAAAGGATAAAACAATGAATCAGTTATTAGGAAAATATAAAAATGGAAATTATAGTGTAAAGCTTTTTGAAGATGGGACAAAGGTGCGGTTTACAATGGATGAAACATTTGAGCCGGAATTTGCAGAAAACATGGACATCAAGATATGCAACCGATGCGACATGAACTGTCCAATGTGTCATGAAGGAAGTACACCAGATGGGGAGCTTGCAGATATCATGAATGCACCATTTGTTGATACCTTAAAACCGTTCCAGGAAGTAGCACTTGGAGGTGGCAACATTCTTGAACACCCGGATCTGGTTCCGTTCCTGCATAAATTAAAGAAACTGAACGTATTCGCGAACATTACCCTTAACCAAATTCATTTTGAAAGAGAGCAGGAGATGGTTAAGAATCTGGTAAAAGAAGGACTTATCTATGGACTTGGAATATCGCTTGTCAATCCAACACCTGCATTTATTGAAATGGTGAAAGAATACCCCAATGCCGTTATCCATGTGATAAATGGAATAGCCACTGAAGACCAATTCAGGAAATTAGAAGACAATGGATTGAAGATATTAATCCTTGGATATAAAAAAATCCGAAGAGGAGATGACCTGTACCAGCTGGAAGGAGAACAAATTAAGAAAAAGCAAAAATGGCTTTATGACAATCTGGAACCATTATCAAAGAAATTCAAAGTCATCAGCTTTGATAATCTTGCGCTTGAACAGCTTGAAGTAAGACGGTTACTGTCAGACGCAGAATGGAACGCTTTTTATATGGGGGACGATGGAACATTTACTTATTATATCGACATGGTTAACGGCCAATTTGCCGAAAGTTCCACTACTGAATTTACATCACGCTATCCATTAATGGATGATGTGGTGGACATGTTCAGATACATAAAGTCAGATAGGATTTAGACAGACAATTGAATGTGTAATCTAATAAACAGGGAAACAGTCCCTGTTTTTGTTTATAAAGAAACCTTCACATACTTATGTTGAAATAAATATGAAAGGAAGAGTGTATGAAAGATATTAAAATTGTTAAATTACCAGAAGATCTGAATGTAACATTATGTATAGGACAGACATATCTATATTTATGTAATACCTGGATTTACGACATGGATTTCATAGCATTAAATGATCGCATAGCAGAAATCATCAAAAGTAAGAAATTGTATGTAGCACCTGCTGGACAGGATGTGTTTGTCGATGAGACGTATGATGGTAGACTCCAAATATATCGTGGAGAAAAACAATCGCGTTACTTTGTTAAAATAATGCGCTTGGAGGACATCGCAGATGTGACGGAAATCATTGATGGGTTGGAAATTATCATACGAAAAAATAAAGGTACATATGAAAGTTTTAAAAAATATAGCATCCATGCTGTCGATACAGATACGGATACAGAGGTTACTGTAAATGAAACAAGCACACTGACTATAAAAAATGGAGAGGAATCAATTGTTTTTATTTTGGATGCGAAAGAAGCCACTCCAGAAGCAGCATCTGAATTTTTTAAAAACGCTTATTATGAAAACAGTCAAATCTGTAATGCTATCTCAAGAATGGCTTTTGACCAACATTCACATCATATAGGCATGAAGGAAATCTATATGAAGATGTGGCAGGACAGATTTTTTCACAGAAATGTGCAGGATGCCAGTGAAGCGATTCAGGTGTGTTACCATTGTTCGACAGAACCGTTCTTTCTATTATTGGAAATGTATGTAAAGGATGGACTCCCTACTGAAAAGGCGTTTAAATTAAATCCATATTTCACTGGAAAACCGTTTCCGAATCCAAAAGATAGGATCAAAACATCCAAAAGAAGCAAGGAATATATCATAAACCTATATGGGAAAAGGGACAATAGAGTGGAAGACATCCTTGAGACAGTCGCAAGGCTGGAAGAAAATCCACGCATATCAGCAACTGGTATGGACATGCTTTTTACGTTCATGGACCAATGTAAAAGACTTCAAGAAAAGACAGATAGTTATTGGGATTGTGTCTTTAAACACCAGATTAGTTTCGAAAGTCTGGAAGAGATATTCAATACATTTGACATAACGATGAAAACGCTCATTGACAGATCCATAAAAGCTATCTTCCTGAATAATACATCCCCTGAGGATTATATTGACATAATCCATGATTATATTCATATGTGCAAGATAATCGGTATTGAAATTGATAAAAAACTTCCTAAGAATGTAATGAGTCAACATGATGTGTTGGCTTTGCAAATAAAAGATATACAAGATGCTAAAATCAAAGAAATGTTCAAAAATCAGATTGAGGAAAATAAGAAATTAATCATATCGTTGCCTGGAAATCCGAACTATTCTATTATTTCGCCGGAAGAAACAAATGATTTGATTATGGAAGGAAAACAGATGAACCATTGTGTAGGCTCCTATATTGACCGTGTTGCAGATGGAACATCAAAAATCTTCTTCCTGAGGAAAAAGAATGATCTAAAATCTCCATATGTAACAATCGAATTAAATAAACATAACAATCTTGTGCAAGCGAAAGCATTTTCAAATACATTACCTTCAAAGGATGACATGCAGTATATAAATGAATGGATTGATATGATAGGAGGCAGCCATGAATAAAGACTTGATGGAATTATATGGACTAGAAAAAATAGGTGTCCACAATATGGTAAGGAAGCAATGTATGTGTGGATGTGAGATGGAGATGTCTGAAAAGAAATGTCCGAAATGTAACACGATGTTACCAAAGTCAAAGCTATTGAATATCAGCCGGAATACGGCAATTTCAAAACGTTATGATTCAGTAGCTGAAGGTAACATGATTCATTTCATATACTATAATCTCTTATCAAAAGGATTCGAATTGTACGAAGTAGAAGCTATGAGGCTTAGTATCAACACAGAAACTTGCGATGTCAAGATTTCTGACAACAGGATATTCAAAACAATGAAGGGAAACCAATATCTCAAGGATTTCTTGGAAAAGTTTTTTCCTGGATTGCTGTTGTATATCACATCATGCCTTGGGGAGCTTGAGTATGAATATGCTGTCGCAAATTTTACTTCTCTAAGTGAAAGCAACATTAAGAACTTCCTTAATGTCTTTACTAAATACAAAGCATTAATAAGCTATCTTTCCGGCTACAAGGTATATTATTACGGAGCCAAAATCAACTTGAAGGATTATTATCCAGATACTGATTTCAATGATATGGAATCAGTAAAGAAAACCGGATTAAATCTCGAATTGCTAAGGGCATGGGATATTAAAAATGTGAAATACATTGAAGCAATCATAGAAATATCAAATCATATAGATGAAAAAAAGCAGGAACTTCTGGTAGCTATATTGGATAATATGTTCACCGAGGCAGGAATCAATAGAAGAAACATAGATTATAAGGATGTCATAGACACATTCAGTCTCTTATACAATAAAGAGATTTCCGTTGATGATTTCATTCGTATATATCTAAACAGCCGGGAAAATTACTTCTGTAAGATTTCTGAATTCCGAAAGCAATATAAAAAGATAAATCGGAATAAAATTAATTGGAGTGAGATTGATAAAATCGACCGTAAAACATATGGAACAATTGCCACGAAATGCTATCTTAAGACCGAACTGAAAGAGAAAATGGAAACGATTGATAATGCATATGCAGAACTGGAGAAGAATCCGATGAATGCTTTAAACCTATTATAAAAGTAGAAAGGCCGTAAGGCCTTTTTGTGTAGCATTACAATCTTATACTGATTCGATAAAAGTAATAAAATAATAGAAAAATGAAAAAATAAAGTTATCACAAAAATAATCAACACATAATACCTATGTATAAAGTCAGATGGAGAACAAAGTGTGCTCCGCTGATTTGTGTTTGTAGCTCAGTTGGTAGAGCACTCGACTTTTAATCGAGATGTCGCGAGTTCGAGCCTCGTCAAACACATTCCCCCTTTTCTTTTTTGGAGTGGTAGCGAAGCGGTCATAACGCGGCGGTCTTGAAAACCGTTTGTCTGAAAGGGCACATGGGTTCGAATCCCATCCACTCCGTTTTGCCGATTTAGTTCAATAGGCAGAACAACTGACTTGTAATCAGTAGGTTGAGGGTTCGAGTCCCTTGATCGGCTTATGTGATATGTCTGGCAAGTCCGGTATCACATAGGAAGCAGCAGGACTGGCAGTGCCGCTGACTGCTTCCATGTACGACCATCGCCAAACGGTAAGGCACAGGACTTTGACTCCTGCATTTGGTGGTTCGAATCCACCTGGTCGCGTTCCTCCTATATATTCTGTGCCTGGAAGAAGCTTCGGCTTCTTTTTTTATTTTCAAGTCTATAAAAAGCACATAATTATTAGGAATAAGATGAAGAGAGGTGCTATATGGAACATGAAGCAATGTTATTGGTTCCGAAGTCAAAAGGACCATTTTTTGAGCATGAATATTACTGTAAGCTAACAGAAGAAATGGATACATACATGATTGGATACAAAACAAGTGGAAGGACTTACCGGTCTTATGTGTACGATTTTGGGGATAGGATAGCATTTGAAAATATTCCTGGACATATATACGCATTAAGGGCTCCGGGAGCAACTAGAGGATGCATTAAGACAGATAAGGATGGAATCATCACGGATGTGATATTTGACAGGAGGACCTGTTATGACCTTTTCCATTGCTATGACGAAACGATGGAAAACATCAAGGAAAAATACATTGGAATGAAAATTGAATTGGAGGATTTGTCATGATTGAAACACATTTGTATAAGGAATTGGTTGAGAAAGGGGAACGTCCTATCTATATGATTACCTGTTTGCAAAAGGATGGTACAACAATTGATGATTATGGATGGCCGGATTTTGGAGCACAGAGAACATTTGGTTTTGAATTCAGCTATGAAGATGCAGTGGAAGCACTGAACAGCAATCGTTGTGACATGCGGGAATGCCTATATTCCTATGCCATAGTTGAAAGGATGTTTCGAGGAATACATCCAGACTGCATGAAGGAAGACCGTTCCTGGTTCAGATGGGATGATGATAAGAAAGGATTCTTTGAGGCAGAAGAACCAAGGTGGTCAATTGGCCAATGCAACTTTTCAATCGGTTAGGAGAAATGATGGAAGGAAATGCTAAAAAAATAATTGAACCCGCTTGGGATGTCATTCAAAAAGACAAGCCGACAATACGATTGCCGGAACTATTTAAAGATGCATTGCTACAGAAGGCAGATGGTCATATAATACATGGTATATTAAAAGAAGACTCAGGAAAACCTTACTGGCAGACATATAAGACAAATTGCGGCGATAACGAAAAAAGTCAGATAGATGATGAGAAAAAAGAACTTAATTCATTTGTGGCGTGGAAACACATGTAAAAGGAGATTTTTTCTCCTTTTTTCTTTTTGTACAGGATATACACACGTTAATTCTTTTAAACAATCATAATATAGTTGAAAACATAGAAAGGGAAAAATGGAATGACTTTTATTATTAAAACAGTGAAAAACACAATTCAAACAATGACAATTGTCATGGCAGCAGTAGTTGCAGCCATACTCGTTCCTATTATCTTTGGAATGAAACCATATGTTGTATTGTCTGGTTCAATGGAACCTGAAATCAGAACAGGATCCATTGTATATACACAATCAGCCATTGGTAACTATCAGATTGGGGATATCATCATGTTTCGGTATACCGAAGATGTAGATCCTGTTACACATAGGATCGTACAAAAAGATGGCGTTTATTACATTACAAAAGGTGATAATAACAAAACAAATGATGTAGCGCCAATTACAGAGAATCAAATCATGGGGAAGTTTTCTTTTTCAATTCCCTACGCAGGATATTTCGTTCATGCCTTTCAGACTAGGACAGGTAAACTGATGATTTTTTATCTAATATTGGTGAATATCTTTTTCTGTGTTTTTACAACAACAAAAAGGAGAGAAAAAAATGAATAAGAAAGTAATTACAATGTGTGCAACCGGCGTACTGCTTGGAGCCCTGGCAATTGGAGGGACATTTGCCTACTTAACTGACAACGAGACAACAACAAACAATTTTACCGTTGGACACGTGCAGATTGACCTCATTGAATCAAACAAACCAGATCCGACAGCTCCTATCATCGCAAATGAGGAACTGAAGAAAAACCCATTGATTAAAAATACAGGGGCCAATGAAGCGATTGTTTTTATGGAATTTGATATTCCGATGAAAGATGTGATTACTGTTGAGGCAGATGGGACAAGGAATCCGGAAGAATATACAGAGTTATTTGATTTTTCAACCGAGGCAGGAACATATGATTCAACTGGTTCCCACTGGATTCTTTTATCTGAAGGACAAGATGATGAAACCAATCCGTCCAAAAAGACATATGTGTATGGATATGAGCAGAAACTGGACCCAAATGAATCAACAACGGCCTTATTTGACAAAGTGAGGTTTGCCAATGTAATCGAGGGACAGGTCGTCACAAAAACAAAAACTGCAAGTTTTGATGATGTTTCCATCCCTGTAAGGGCATATGCCATCCAGTCCAACTATGTAAATAATATCGATACAACCTCCGATACCTTGAATAAAGCAACGCTACAGGCTGTTTACACAGTATTTGCAAACCAGAATGATGGAGATACCTTAAAAGATGCTGACATAAACGGAGAATATGACCTAAGCGGAAAATAAATCGCAGCGGATAGTGTTTCATGACCTATCCGCTATTTCAGTAAGAGAGGAGGTAGTGAATTGAAGGGCATAGGAAAAAAATACAATGTCCTGATCGGTGCTGTTTTACTTATTTTATGCTGTATGGGTGGAACGTTTGCTTATTTTACATATAAAGAATCCATCAAAAATCAGTTTACAGTAGGTTATAACGAAATCATGTTTAATGAAACATATAATCCTCCAGAGGAAATAAAAGTAGGGGAAACAACCTTCAGGAAAAACATAAAAGTTAGTAATACAGGTACAATACCTTGTTATATTCGGGTTTTTTGTGAGTTCTCTGATTCGGATATGAAAAAGTATGCAAAATTGACACAGGATGGCATCGACTGGTTTCCAGCAGATGAACTGAAAGAGAACCTATTGAATGACTGGGCGTATATCCCGGAAGAGGAAGGGGATCTTGGTGGTTACTATTATTATAAAAAAATTGTTGAAAAAAAGGAAGATACGCAGCAGCTGTTTGATCAGGTAAGAATTTCAATACCAGAAGGAAAGGGTGATGATATTAAGGATTTTGATATCATCACATATGCGGAGTCAATTCAAATAAAAGATTACTATGCAAATGAATATACCGAGGAAGACGGCTGGCGAAATGCATGGGAAATGTTCCTCAGAGATGGAGGTGCAGAATGAAAGGATTGCGTGTTTTACCAATACTGCTAATTTCAATAATATTGATGTCAAATGTCGTGTTCGCAAAAAATTATGAAACCGATGTGACCAATAATGTCAAGATAGGCGATGTGTCAATTCGTTTATCCGAATACACACTTGATTCAAAAGGTAAAGAAATAGAATGGAAGGATAATCAGACCGTTCTTCCTGGCCAACCAGTAGACAAGATTGTGAAAATAGTAAATCAGGCAGAACCATGCTGGATAAGGGCTAAAATAGAATATTCATCAAAAGATGGAATTAATGACCTTGGGGAAGATATGATCCAGCTGAGTCATGACGGCTGGGAAAAATGTGGGGATTATTTTTACTATACAACCCCTGTTGATAAAAAAGAAACGATTACATTTATTAACCAGGTAATCATCCCATATGAATGGGACCAAAGCTATTCTGAAAAAAAATTTGCGATTATTGTAACTGCAGAAGCTGTACAGGAATCAAATTTTCAACCAGATTTTTCTACAGATGATCCATGGTTTGGGACAATTATCGAAACCTGTGTCCATACCTCATACGAGGATACGAATATCGAGCGGAAAAAATTCCAGGTTGTTTTCGAAAACGGGGTAGAAGGATTGATAAAGATGGAAGATGATTTTTTCCAAAATTTCAATTCCTTGATGCCAGGAGATTCCGTATCTGATTCTGTGTATGTATCAAATAAATATTCATCTCCTGTTTCCATCTTTTTCAGGACGGAACCATTACAGGAAGATGGACTGCTTGATTTGATACGGATACAGATAAGAAAGGGAGATGACCTTATATATGATGGTCCCTTAAAGAGCGAAGAACTGGCAGAGAATTATCTTCTTGGAAAATTAAAACAGGGAGAAGAAGTACGCCTGGATTACACACTGATTGTTCCTGACTCACTGACAAATCAGTATGCATTGGAATCAACCCAGATGAAATGGATTTTTTCAGCCGCATTAGAGGAGCAGTCAAAAGGATATGTGGATACTGGTTTGAAAAAGGACAAACAGGAGAACAACAAAAGTGAAATCACTTATATAAACATATCTGAGACGGAAACGGAAACTGCTGCGCAACAAAATGAATGGCAGGATCAAAAACAGGACAATGGACTGACCATTGCAGCCATGGGAGATGCTTATAATGCTGTTCCATTCATAATAGGATTATTTATCTCATCCACCGGTATTGCTGTCATTTCATACCGAAGAATTAAAAAAAGGAAATAGGAGGCTAAGATGAATAAAATAAAAAAAGTCAGACGGTTTACTGCATTTGTTTTAGCCGTTGTCATATGTCTGACTGGAATTGATATTGGACAATACCAATCACTTATTTCAGCTAAGGCATCAGAATTAGAGGGTTTTGATGTGTCCATTAATTGGAACGGATATGACTCTACGGATTATGTTTGGGATTCAACGCAAGCAGAATCAAAAGTAATCAGGTTAAAGGTTAATTATTCCAACAAAGATACATTGAGTGGATATAGCCCTGGGGAATTAATGTTTTCTGTTCCTGGTATCGGAGGAATTGATCGTGTATCAATCAAAGAAGCTGATGATGTTGCAGCGAATAAGAATGGGCAGTCACAGGGATTTGATTGGAATTATACATATAATCTAAATACAGATACCTATACATTCAAAAATGCAAATAAAATCGAGCCCAATACGCGTTTTTCTGGCTCATTTGAACTGATATGGCATGTAAAAGCAAGGGAATGTATCAATCAATATGAGAAGGAACTATATGCAACATTCCAGGTCGGAGATAAAAGTGTGGATACGGACCCGGTTTCCATCCATTTTCAATCAGAACCAGATGAATATACGATACGGCAAACCCCAACGGCATTAACCGGGCCTGATGGATTGTCTGAAAACGCAAACGATTATGTCTGGGTAAGATATAAAATATATGACAGCCTTGCTATGAAAGCCAGAGGAACCAAAAATGAATATTATATGGTAGAGCTTCCAGAAGGCAGCCTATTAAAAAGTGTGAAATACGGTACTTTTGAAGAAGTCGATGCCAACACATATCAGTTTTCCTATCCATCATATACAATAAATGATTACCATAACTCATACACACAGGAATTAACGATAGGATATCCAGTGGAAAGGTATCAATACGATACAATACAGAACCGCATTTACTTATATGGTACATATCTTGATGAAAAAGATGAATCAGTCCTGTCCGAATCAGAAATTGAAGTGGACTTATCAGGATATGGATTTACCTATATAGGCGATTTGTTCGGGATTGATAAATTCGGTCCAGACAATTACCAGAATCCAAAGATTTATCAAAAAAAGAACCTTTTCCAGGATTATTCCGTTTCATTTACATTAAGCGGGGTAGCAAGGAATGTAAGTGAAAATGAAACAGGATATATGGACACAATTCCATTGAATGAACTGAATATGAATGGAGAGGAGTTTAACAGCCTGAAGAAAAAAGCCAGGAGCGAAGCCGAAGCATTAATGGAAGAGAAGGCTGGTGATGAGGAAGAAGTGGATTTTGATATTGCTTCACCATCAGATGCATCTGTAAGACAGATACAGACACAGGAAGAAATCGCTTCCAGATATCAGGACGTTTATATAGGGGATGATTTTTTGGATATCACAGTTCCTAAAACTGAGGAATATCCAGACGGATTCAGGACTTTAGAGGATGGCGAGTATACCATTAACTCAATAAGAATCCCAGCTGTATCAAGCATCACAAATGGAAATGGGTATGCAATTGAGCCAAATAAATATAGTGTCGATATCATCCTTGGCAGGGATAAGGACAATAAGGATATTTTTGAGACAGTAAAGATTAAATCAAGCTCACAGATAATCAAGCTCCCAGAGGATACAAACGCAGTCTGGCTAAGAATTAAGGATACAGAGGAATCTTTATATATAAACGATGTCTATGTGGATGTATCTTTCCATCTTGATCCAACCTTACCCATTGATGATTCAGGCCATGTGAGGAACCTGGATGCATTGTTTGTAATAGAAAATGATGAGCTCAACAATACAATATCCGAGGAAAGTTACCTTGGGAAAGGCGGAACCTATGTTGCTGAGCGGGATTTAAGTACATATGGAAGTTATGTGCAGAGGGATTATGCTACCTTCCATTATGAAGCGGATCGTGTGAACCAAGCCATTATCATCTCACCTGATAAGTTTGAGGTGACAGAAGATGGATATGAATCAACCATCACATATAAATCAATGTTTCAAGAAGGGGAAGATCTGTCAAGCTGGTCCGTATATTCCATTTTACCTAGTGGGGTGGAGGTGAACGAATCAAAACTGGACGAAATATTTGACTTCGAATCAAATGCCTCTTATATGGAAGGCGGGGAAAAGGTTTCCGTTGATGATATCATCAATAGTTCAGATCTGGATATCATCTATAATTACAAAGATTCCGGTCGTACGTTGGTGAAACTTAATTATCATTTCTCGAAATCCATTAATGTAAGCAAAAGCAGCGAGATATCATTTAAGATACCGGTCATTGTTACAAAGGACAACTTTGAGCTATATGGCTATGGATACACTATCAATGCAGAACAGATCGTTGATGATGAAGGCGTGAACTCTGCAGCTATCAGGTACTACTCCTATAATGGTTATGATGATGGGACTGCACTGAATGATCCGAACTGGGAGGATATCAATGAAGATGGAAATACAGAGGAAGTCCTGGTATATAACACAGAGTATGTTGCAATTATTAAAGCACTGGCCACCCACATGGAATTACAGAAATCAGTAAAGACAAATAATACACAAGGGTTTCAGGTTAACCAAGATCTGGCTGGGAATAGGCAGGACATCTATACAACATTAGGTGAAAACTATTCCTATCGTTTAAGATTCATTAACGACCAGGAAAACGCGACAAATGTTGTTTTATATGATGAGCTGGAATCTGCTAAAACAAATGGGAAAAAGAGTGAATGGAACGGAACCTTCCAGTCAGTTGATATATCATATCTTGAAAATAAGGGTTTTGCTCCAACTGTTTACTATAGTACGGATACAGAACCAGGGGATATTGATTCGGGCAATTGGACCGAGACATGCCCAGATAAATCTAATGTCAAAGCGGTAGCAGTATCGCTTGGGGAAGGAATCTTAAAGTCCGGTGAATATATGTATGTTACCATCAACATGCAGGCACCGAATGATATATCCATCTTAAACAAGGAAGCAATCAACTCATATAGGATTACATATAATGCAGTTGGAATGAATAATGAACTGGAATCCAATCCTGTATCCGTGACCGCAGCTGAATCAATCGGAAACCTCATCATTGAAAAAAAGGATGAAATAAGTGGGAAGCGGTTAAATGGAGCTGTATTCAACCTATATGACGAAACTGGAATCCTGATAAAGGAAAACATTCAAAGTAATATCATGGGAAAAATCACAATAAGGAACCTTCCGGTTGGAACTTATGTATTAAAAGAAACCCATGCTCCAGAAGGATATCAGCCAATCAATACAACCATAGAGATGAAGATGGGGGACAACCAGATTGAAATAAAAGACCCAAGAAAACCTGGCATGGTGAATCTCACTAAGGTTGATATGTTTGATGACAGTAAAAAACTTGCAGGTGCAAAATTTGATTTATTCACATCAAATGGGACATTGATAAAAGGAAATATGGTTACAGATGCTGACGGAGAGATAAATATAGATGATTTAGCTTGGGGGGATTACTATTTCACAGAGACAGATGCGCCTGTTGGATACAAGGTCAATGAAGAAAAAATAAGATTTACAGTAAATGCCGGTAATGCAGGGACTGAGATCCTATTGGTAGCTGAGGATGATCAAGAAGAAGCGGATGTTAGACTTATCAAAACAGAAATGCTGGAAGATGGAACTTACAATGATGAAACTGTATCCGGTGCTGTGTATGATCTCTACCAAATGATAAAGGGAAGTCCTGTTCTGTTAAAAAGGGGACTGAAGACAGATACATCAGGCGATATCACAGTGAAGGATTTAAAGTTCGGTGATTATTACTTCGAGGAAACAAGGAGACCTACTGGTTATCTCATAAATGATGAACCGGTTGAATTTACATTGGATGAATCGACCGCTGGAAAGACGATAACAGTAACACATGCGGATGAACGTATTCCAGGGAGTGTTGTTCTTGTAAAGACAGATGATACCGGAAATTTTGTCAAAGGTGCTGTATATAGACTCTGTTATGAAGATGGGACTATTCATGAAGATAACTTAATTACAGATGAAAACGGGCAGATACAGATAAACGGTCTAGGCTGGGGAAGCTATTATTTCGAGGAACTGAAAGCACCAAACGGTTATGAACTCAATAAGGATAAAATATCGTTTGTAATAAACTCAAAGAATGCGGAATATCCAGTTTCCGTGTATGCAAAGAATGAAAGAACACAGGGACGTGTACGTCTGACAAAAATACAGAAAAATAATGAATCCATCAAACTGCCAGGTGCTGTTTACTCATTATACGATTCAAATGGGACATTGATAAGGGATAATATCATAACGGATGCGAATGGGGAAGCCATGATAGAAAATCTTTCCTGGAATAGTTATTACTTGCAAGAGAAAAACCCTCCAGAAGGATATTCATTGAGCGATGAAAAAATAAGGTTTTCTGTCAATGCCGGAAACTGCAGCATCATACAGGAGCTGACAGCGGAAGATCCACTTGATGGGGTTTCAATTATAATCAATAAATCAATTTCAGAAGATGATGTGTATGAAGCATTCGGTAATCCGACGTTTTTATTTAAAATCAGCGGAAATGACAGAAGCGGAGCCGGACATGTATGGTATAGAGAACTTACATTATCAAAAGAAAAACTTTCAGATTCTGTTACTTTATCTGAACTACCAGCCGGAAAGTATGTGATTGAGGAGATAAGAACCAGCAGGTTTAAACTAAATGACATCACGGCACAAACAGATAACGTCGAGATTTCTGGAAAGAAGGCGACGGTAGACTTATCATCGGATAAGAAAGCAGAAATAACATTTGAGAACCATAAATACCGGGATGATTTATTTAATCATGTGACGAACCAGACAAACATTGTTAAGGCAACCAAGAAATTTACAGGTATCACGGTTGATTACACAGGTCCTGCGGTCATTACGGAAAAAGAGTTAGGGGAAGGGAATGAGCAATATGTCATCCCTGAAACCGATGTCATTGTAACGGCATCCTATGATGATGGGACAACCAAGATCATACCAAGAAGCCAGTATACGATGACACCAGATGTGATTGATGGCCGTTACAATGGAAGCGCCTATACAATAGAAATTACTTATACAGAGAATGGGATAACACGTAAGGGAAGTTTTTCAATTGGAATTGAATTACCAATTCCGAAGTTATTGGATCATATTACCGCAAATTATACAGGGAATACTTTATCCGAAAAGGCGATTAACAAAGACGATATTATCGTGACTGCTTTCTATACAAATGGTGATTCTAGACAGTTAGGGACAGCAATCATTCAGAGCCAGCATCCATATGCGAATAATATGGTTGAAGAAGATAACGTTTGGGAATATACATTACCAAGCGCATCCGCTGTAAAAGTGGTTTTTGATGGTAATTCCAGATTGGAGAGCGTCACTTATGACTGGGTTCGGCTTTGGGATAAAGAAGGAAATCAGATTGGCGAAAAATTAGGAAGTACAACAATTGCAAATAAAGAAATAATTGTACCAGGAAACTATGTGAAGTTATCCATGCGTTCAGATTCATCAAACACGTATTATGGTTTTAAAGCTTACCTTACCCCATTAGATGAATTTGGAAATGAGTTGGTAAATGATAACACATTTAATATCAGCCAGACGGAATTTTCAGCAGTTGATAATGGAAAACAAATGCTGACCGTTTCTTATACAGAAAAAGGAATCACAAAAACCTGCATATTACCAATTGATGTTTATCTTTATGCCTCTGTAAATGGACGTACCTTTAACCAAACCATTAAGCGTATCGCAAATAATTCAGATACGGCGTCTAATACTAATTATAGCGATACAAAAATAGAATATATTAAAATGGTAAACAGCCTGCCCAATGGAGTGGAGACATATCCAATACAGGAGGAGAATTCACCATTAGATGCATATGCTTATTTTGATGCAGATACAGGAACCATAAATATTTATACTGAGAATGGGCCGATAAAAGTGGACAAACCATCTTATATGTTCATGTATCTGAAAAATCTAAAGAATATTGACTATTTAGATCGGATAGACGTTTCAGCAGCCACTGACTTCACATCAACATTCCATTATGATGAAAAATTGGAAAATATTGATGGTCTTGAATTCTGGGATGTTTCTAATGCTACTTACTTTAGCAATATGTTTAGTAGCTGCAAGAATCTTTCTTCAATTGACCAACTGAAAGATTGGAATGTTTCAAAAGTTAAAAATTTAAGTTATACATTTTATTATTGCGGGAACCTTGTAAACCTGAACGGATTATCAAATTGGGATATATCAAATGTAACAAGCATAAGCTATTGTTTTTATTATTGTTCAAAGATTGAAAGTTTAGAGCCTATCAAGAATTGGGATGTTTCTAACGTTACCAATTTGAGTGGAACATTTTCTAACTGCAGCAAACTGAAAGATATTAACGCCCTCAGTGGTTGGAAGATGGATAAACTTGTAAATATGGATAATACCTTCAATGGGTGTTCAGAATTAGTAAGTATAGAACCATTAAAATCATTTGATGTATCACAAGTAAAATCATTTAGTTATTTGTTCAGTGGATGTAAAAAAATAGAGACAATAGAGCCCATTAAAGACTGGAATGTTTCAAATATTACAAACCTAAACTATACATTCAATAACTGCAATTCAATAACCTCATTGGAACCTTTAAGAACATGGGATGTATCAAAAGTAACTTTAATGAAATCAACCTTTGCGTACAATACTTCCATTGAAAGTATAGAACCACTAAAAGATTGGAATGTGTCAAATGTAACATCAATTGATTCCATATTAAGGAATTCAGGCAATGTGGACTATCAATATCTTGAAAACTGGGATGTGTCCAATGTTACGAATATCAACTATTTGTTTGCTGGACAGAAAGAACTGACTGATATATCATTTTTATTGAAATTCAAAGAAAATAAACTTACAGAGATTTCAGGACTGTTCAACGGATGCGTATCATTAACTGATATAAGTATGCTGTCAGAACTTGATTTATCTGAATTAACGGATTTATCATACTTATTCTATTCGTGTGAATCTCTAAAGAATATAAGTATTTTGAGAAATATAGATGTAAGTAACGTTACGACACTTAATGGGCTGTTTTATGAATGTTATGAATTAGAGGATATTTCCCCAATCAAAGACTGGAATGTAAGTAATGTATCAAATTTTGGACAGATATTTAGAAGCTGTAAAAAATTAGAAGATATAAGTCCATTGGAAAATTGGGATGTTTCAAATGGTACTTCTTTTAATTCCATGTTTATTAGTACCAAAATAAAAAATGTAGATGCTTTGGCTAAATGGGATGTTTCCAAAGGGACAACGCTTTCTCAAACATTTTTTGGTTGTTCAGAACTGACAAGTATTGAAGGCCTCAGGAATTGGAATGTTTCGAACGTAACGAACCTTTATACAACCTTCACTGCATGTACAAAAATGAGGGATTTCAGCCCCATTGAAGAGTGGGATGTAAGTAAGGTGACAAATATGAGTGGTACATTCCCAACAACAAGTGGAGTTATAAAACCAACATGGTATAAACAATAAAAGCACCCTTAGGGGTGCTTTTTAGTCTGCTGTCATTATATATAATATAAATCATTACTGAATCTTTCATAATATCTGTGATAACAAACATAAGGAGGAATTAAAATGGTAAAACGTTATTTTGGCAGCCGTGGGTTGCAAAATACAGTAAGAAAAGTAAAGACAGAATTTCCTGAATGTAAGATTTCTTACAAAGAAGAAGATAATATAAAGACCGTATCATTCAAATTTGATCCAGAAGAAAGGAAAAAGTATAAACTGTCAGATGGATTTCGGACATATCATTTCCGTAATGATCATCTCATCCTGTCAAATGGATATCTTGACCCGTTCAAATATGACAGGTTGGATATGACAATCGAAAAAGCAGAATTGGATTTTGATGTAGAAAAAGCAGCTGATTCCGTAACAAAAATAAGGGCAGCATTGGCCGCATGCCAGGAATTTCATGATTCAGCAGTCATAATGCTTGGAAATAAGTCAGGGTATGAGTGTGACATCAAGTTTGTACTAAATGACATAGAACGTGTTTATCATATGAACATGAAGTCTGAAGATGTGCATCTTGAGAAACTCGATCCAGAGACAGAAATAAATGGTGGGGTCAATACTCCACTCAAACGTTTAAAACCAGAGGTTGTATTCAAGATACTAAAAACAACCCATCCTGGCCTATTAACAAAAGCCACAGAATATATCAGCGGTATCCGCGAGGATAAGGCTGGGTGGACATCAGCAGAAGACGCCTATGTTAAGGCTTGGAAGAAACAAACATATGAGTCTTTTGGGCTAAAGCCACTTGATGTATTGATTGATATCCCTGATTCAAGATTGGTTGGCAAATTCGTTAAGTTTCCGATGCGGCATCTTATTTTAATTGACGGATCTGAATATGCATATACGGAATTCCCATTAGAAGCCATTCCGTTTGAGGAATATGCGGCAGAGAGGAATGTCATCCTTACCGGTTATAAGAAAGATGTCATGTATGTATGCAAGGAAACTGGCGTAATCCCCCAGAATGCGATTGAAATGATGAATACATATAAAGGGAATGCTGGGCCTGTGGTATTGATGGATGCGGATGAAGCAATAAGAAACATCCGTTTGGAAAAACTTACAGATCCATTGGTAGATATCGTAAAGAAACTGAACAGGTCAATGAAACTATATGATCATAAACCTTCCTTCACTATCACATTGCGAAAACAACGGGAAGCTTGTGAGGTAAGACGGATTGACATCAATGAAAATGGGTTTATCGCAAGAATTGATATCAATATGGTCTCCGCATCTGTATCAGAGCCTTATACCATGTATGCTGGAAAGAAAAAGGAAGTGGAAAAGAAAACAAAATACATGACAGCGTTCTTAGAGGCATTGGATAAGGAATTAAACCGTGCAAGGCATGAGCCTGAATACTTTGGTTATATCTATGCGGCAAAAATGAAGATGGGAGGATTCAAACGAAAGGGATTCATTGACAGTGAAAATAAGTATCTGATTGAGTTTGAGTTTCCCGACAGTAACCAGACTTTGTGGATGAGCCCATATGATTATGAGATAGGAATTAACAATGAATCATATGTATTACAAAGGCCTGAATTAATAGAACTCATTAACGTGGCAACAGAGATATTCAATCAGTTGGGGACACTATACGATTCATAAATAATTTCCATCAAGAGCTGTACATCGATAGAAATCATCAGATTCCTTTATTGTTTCCAAACATAGAATCCATGATACCAAAATATAAAAAGGAGGTGCACCTCCTTTTTTAGTTGACACAGATTGGTTTATAATTTGATGGATCCTGCATATATGCAGCCAGTGTAGCAGGATCTGCTGAAGATGCAAACGTTGGGTCATACAACTTCCAAATGTAGGAATCAAGTACTTTGTCATACTGATAAACATTTACCCAGGCATGATACAACCCATTAACAAAACCAAACTCTATCTTAGCAGGAATTCCTTGTGAACGGAGCATGGCAACCATGACGGCCGCATAGTCAAAACAGATTCCTTTATTTTCGTGGTAGATGGATTCAACATCAGGTACATAGTTCTTGTCCGCAGACGAATTAATCGCATTAGCTTTTTCGTAATCATAATCATATTGGCTTACATATTGATAAACAGATGAAATATAGTCAGAAACATCAGAATGAAGCGACTTGAGACAGGTGGCCTCCTGGATAAGTTCCATATCATCATCATAACTTACGACTGCATTGGGAGACAGATACGGAGACAGTTCATCATCCATAGATACATTAAGTGATTGTGACGCAATAATATAATATTGATTTCCATATAAGTGTTTATATACAGATATATTATATGTTCCATCTCCGTATGCCATTGGAATAATATGCTTCGTTTTTGATGGAAGAGAATAAGTATATACTTTATTTCCATTATAAGAAAGAATAGCTTTTGCATCTGAGTCCCCATCGTACTCAATGGTGACTGTCCCATCTGATACATAATCTGTATTAATACTTATAGTATGACTTCCTGTTGCTGCATTGGCGTAAGTTTCTATATCCCAATATATCAGCATGAAGACTATTGCCAACATAAAAACATAAAATTTAATAAAGATCCTTTCTTGCTTCATAAATAAATACCTCTTTTTTCATTTACAAGGTAAATATGAAATATTGGATATGTAAAAACATTCTTTTTGTCAGACAGAAACATAATTCAACATACTAAAATAGAAATTACGATAGAAGGGAGAATAAAATATGAAATGCTTTTATCATTTAGATGATGATGGACATGCGGCAGCAGCCGTTGTCATCAACCACACAAGAAATATGAACCCAGATGATTATATAGAAATTGACTATGTAACACCAATCCCTATTGAGAAAGTAAATCCGGGGGAAGAGGTCTGGTTTGTCGATTATTCGTTTAAAAAAAATACAATCCATTATATTGATGAACTTGAAATGATGGGATGTAAGATTTACTGGATTGATCATCATGAATCGTCACTAAAACTGTTAGAGGAGAGTCCCGAATATAACAGACTGAATGGGATCCGTGCAAATGGAGAGAGCGGCGCTTTATTAACCTTCCGATATTTATGGCCTGAAAAAGAAATTCCGTATCCATTGCGATTAGTCAGTGATTATGATTGTTGGAAATTTGAATGCGGGGATGATTCTGTGTATTTCCATCTTGGAATGCAGGCTATGGATAACTCTGCTTTTAGCAGGGTTTGGCAAAAATTATTCTTTTCACCTTATGATAAAGAATGTTTAAACGGGATTTTAAATACAGGAAAGACGATAAAAAACTATGTTGATTCCACGAATGAATATTATGCGGGTCATTATGGATACGAATCAGAACTGGATGGCATCCCATGTTATGTAATCAATAACAAACAGAATTCATGGATATTCGGAGAGCGTTACTACACTTACCCACTTTGTGTGGTATACGTTTTCGATGGCTCAGAGTATGTCCACACATTATATTCGAGTCATCCAGATATAGATTGTGCAGAGATTGCTGGCAGATATGGAGGTGGAGGACACAAGGGTGCAGCTGGTTTCTCAACCAAAGAACGTTTGTTGGAAAGAAAAATTCTAAAGGATAACCTGACATCATATCACGTCCAGTAATTATGGAAATTTTCGTAGCTTTTCCTCATATCATGATTCTTTTATTTATCCAATGAAAAAACTCACCATAATATTCATGAATATTGATTAATGGAGAGATGAATAGCTCCATATGAAGGAGGATAATAATCATGAAAGAGAATCGTTTTGCTACGGATGACTTTTTTAAAGCAGATGAGGTCGATGCTATGGGCATTGAGGAGTTCCTTGTTGAACAGGAAATGTACTTAGACCACCAGGCTGGATTACGCAATTACCATGGACCGAATGACGGATATCCGGACCGTGTGTACGATGAGATGCGTTCCGGAGTTGGATGCGAATATTTTGGGTAAGTCCGAAATACAAAAGAGAAGCCAATGGAGGCTTCTTTCAGACTGTAGACAAAATGGTTCCTGGTGCGATGCACCCGGAACCATTTTGAATTTTATATAGAAATATATTGGTTCGAATATCCAGACAAAAGAACAGGGGTTCCTTAGCCCGCCCTTTCTCCATTTCCAGATTGCCAGTTTCTTTAGATTCATACATGCAAATAAAAGGGTCAGCTCCATTGTCACTTTTGCCAATCCTCTGTACTGCGTATATCTCATTCCATGTTTTTCTTTTCCGTCTGCAAAGACTCGTTCGATGGTTTCTTTCCGTTTCTGATAGATTTCTTTCATCCCTGTCTGATGACGGATTTCCTCCACCTTTTCCATGTACCCCTCCCATACATGGCGGCTTACCACCTTTACATGGTCTTTGCTTCCTGTACATTGGTTTTGGTACGGACAATCCTTACACTTTTTTCCATCGCTTTTGTATTCTCGGTATCCATCACGGTTTGTTGTGCTGTATTTTAGGATCTGATTATTCGGGCATAAATAACAGTCAAAGTATTCATCATATACATAATCGCTTTTTCGAAAATACCCTTTCTTTGTCATTGGACGTTTATAGGGCATAACCGGAACCTTTCCTTCCTCGATTAGCGTTCTTGCGATTGCTGGTATCTTATAGCCTGCATCCATTACATAGTATTTAGGATATTTTACCCGTTCGCTTACTTTCCGGTACAGTTCCCAAAAGGATACGCTGTCGTGGACATTCCCTGCTGTCACTTCAAAATCTATGACATAATTATTTTTATCACAGCAGGTATTGGCTGCATAAGCAAACACCTGCTTGTGTTCCCCTTTGTGGAACCAGCCACTGTCGGGATCGGTAGTGCTGACCTTTTTGTTTATGGTCTCTGGCGTGGACTCTTTTTCTTTCAATGGCTTTTTCCCGTGTTCCAGCCTGTCCTTCTCTATTTCCTCCTGCAGCTCCTTTTCGTAACACCGGGCTTCTTTTTCCATGGTTTCATTCTGATATTTATGAGGGTTTGCACTGGCTTTGATGTGGGTACCATCAATAAAAAGACTTTCCGTATCCAGGAAACCACAGGCATCCACCTCCATTAGAATCCGGGAGAATATCTTTTGAAAAAGATCCGTATCCTTAAATCGTCTGGTATAGTTCTTTCCAAAGGTAGAAAAATGAGGGATATCCTCATACAGGCCGTATCCCAGATACCAGCGGTAAGCAAGATTCACTTCAATCTCTTTGATTGTTTTGCGCATGGAAGGGATGCCAAACACGTATTGGAGGATCACGATTTTCATTAATACAACGGGATCAATGCTTTCCCTGCCATAAGGTTTGTAGAGATCTTTAACCTCGTCATAAATAAAGCTTAAATCAATGGCTTCCTCCAGCTTTCGAACCAGATGACCGGAAGGGACGAGGTCATCCAGGCTTGCAATCTGTACCTGAGAACGTTCTGAATAATCTTTTTTCCCCATCATAAGAAAAAACCTCACTTTCGTATAGTACTATTATACTACATCGAAATCCTGAGTGAAAGAAAAAAGACAACCGCCTCCTATTAGGAGGCTAGTTGTCTACAGTCTGAAAAAGGCACTTAAGTGCCTTTTTTATATTCTTAACAAGAATAGGTCAATTCTTCGATTCCAAAAAGACAATCTGACACAATATTGTGAAAATCTGTATCATGCCATCCAGTAACATCGCGTCCTGATTTCAGGAACCAGGATTAAACCCGGGCCGTATTTACAATCATATTTTTTCGTCACATCCTATTCAGGTATTGAAGCAAGATGCCTTTCAATCATGTCCTCATACTCATCACCTTCCAGAATCAATACATTTTTCATCCGGACACCAAATTAGTCCCATATCGATTCCTCCATTCATGTTTGGATGATTATGAGTTTATTTTCTTCCGAAAAAGGATAAACAACTGCACATGAATCGCATAATAAAGTTAGCCTTTATTTCAGCCAGCTTTAAAATCGCAATATAAGTACTTGGGGGTGAGATAGGGGAATAAAAACCATCGGAGGTACAGAATGAATCTATCATCACATCAGTATTACGACTTAATCAGTGATACAATTGAATCAAAGATGAAGAATGGAGAGTTGAAGGAAGCTCTCCAGGCCTTCTTAATTGATCATAAAATCGGCCTTTGCGAATCAACAGCAGGAAAGAATCATCACAATTATCCAGGGGGATTAATAGAACATACCTACAACGTCCTTTCAATGAGTCTGTTAATCAGTGAAAAATACCAGAATGGATATCTGGATTTAGATTTAGTAATAGCAGCATCCATCCTTCATGATGTTGGCAAGATTAAAACGTCCATGAGCAAAAAGACCGAAGATCTGCTTCCGCATCCGTTGATGTCCGTGCTTATGGTTAAGAATTATCTGGACATGTATGACATACCAGAAACTTATAAGAATGAGATATTTAACTGTATCACAACACATTCACTGAATGAAAAGGATGATTTGCCACTTGGCTGCATGCATATGCTTGAAGCATATATTGTCCATCAGGCAGATGGGATAGATGCCTATTTACCAAATGGACTATCAGCATTATCAAAGATAGATCCTGGTGGACATACAAATGATGCAAAATTTCCTAATACTCTCTACAAATCTGATAATCTCTAAGAAAAACATGGATTTTCAAATGTATCAAACGAAAGACACGGCAAGTGTCTTTTTTGTTCAATAAAGAATATCTACAATCAGTGTAAAACAAATTATCCCATATTAATTAAAATAAGAAAAACAGGAGATGATTTTTTATGCTAAAAAAATTAAAAGAGTTATTGTCAGAACAAAAAGAGTTAGAAACTCGATTAGAGAATATCAGAACTGAAATAAAAAATCAATGTGGGGAATTAACAGCAAAAGAAATCGAATCATGTGACTATGAAACACTGAAAAACTTATATCATGCAATCTATTTTCGATTAGATGAGGAGCAAAATCTAATGATTTCAAACATTCTAACCACAAAGAAGGCAGCAATATATCCACAGATGTTAAAGCCGACCTACTTTCCGGAAATAGACCAACTTTGTCTTTCTGACTCGGAAAAAGTAAGACTTGACAAAGCTGCCAGAAACAACATCCGATACTATATATCGGAAGATAACATCGAGCGTTTGGAGCATCCTATGACAATAAAAGATTTGGAGATATTAACAACCATCAATGTAGCAGAAAAGCTATATAATTTTAGGTGTCCAGATTGCAACAGTATCTGTCAAATTGTCACGCAAAAAGAATTAGATAACCATAAACGTGTATGGGAACTTATTCTGCTTAGGAAAAAGCAAGAGCTGACTGAAGAGCAGGAACAAGAACTTGAGACGCTGGAGGAAGATGGGGCTGGATATATTTACCTATCCTGCATGGATGATGATGAATTCGAGGATGAAATAACAGATATGGAACAATTACAAAAGTATGAAAACAATATGGACATATCTTATAGGATTATTAAAGCACCAGATCTGACTTATGAAAAACTATAAAAAACAGGGGATTCCCCTGTTTCAGGCTGTAGACAACTAGCCTCCTAAGGGGGCGGTTGTCTTTTTCTTTTCTCTGCATATATTAAATGGTATAATTAAATTAATTACAAAAGAAAAGGCAGGTGCCAGGCAATGATGGGGAAAAAGGATTATTCCGAGCGTTCTCAAATGGAAATCGTCAGTTTAGAGGAACTAGTTCCTAAAAATCATCTTGTTCGTAAGATAGAGGATGCAATGGATTTTAGTTTCATCTATGATGAAGTAAAAGAGTTATATAGTGACTTTGGCCGTGAAAGTATTGATCCCGTTGTCCTGGTAAAAATCGCAATGCTGCAGTACATTTTTGGCATCCCTTCCATGCGTCAGGCAATCCGGGAAATTGAAGTAAATATTGCTTATCGCTGGTTTCTGGGTTATGGAATGTACGAATCGATTCCTCACTTTTCTACTTACGGAAAGAACTATTCCAGACGTTTTGAAGGAACTGGATTATTCGAGAAAATATTTGTCCGCGTACTTGCGGAAGTCGACGCCTGCGGATTTTTAGATATGGAACAAGTATTTATTGATGGAACCCACATCAAGGCAAATGCTAATTCCCATAAATACGAAGAGCAGGTCTTTTTGAAGGAGGCACGACATTACGAAAAAGAGTTGCAGGAAGAAATCAAAAAAGATCGGGAAGCTCACGGTAAAAAGCCACACAAGGAAAAAGAAGTACTTCCAGAAGAAGGAAAAAGAAAAGTCAGTACGACCGACCCAGACAGCGGTTGGTTTCATAAAGGAGAGCATAAGCAGGTGTTTGCGTATTCTGCCAATACCTGTTGTGACAAAAATAATTATATTCTGGACTTCACAGTCACTGCTGGAAATGTTCATGACAGTACCTCTTTCTGGGAACTCTATAAACGGATGAAGATAATTGAAGGTGCAACCTATTACGTACTGGATGCCGGATATAAGATACCAGCCATTGCCAGACAGTTAATCGAGGATAAGAAAATACCGGTCATGCCTTACAAACGTCCAATGACCAAAAAAGGGTTTTTTAAGAAATATGAGTATGTTTATGATGAATATTATGATTGCTACTTATGCCCAAATCATCAGGTATTGACTTATCGAACAACAAATCGAGAGGGATACCGTGAATACAAAAGTGACGGCAAGAAATGTAAAGACTGCCCATATCAAAGTCAGTGTACCGGAAGCAAAGATCATGTAAAAGTAATTACAAGGCATGTCTGGGAAAACTATATGGAGCAGGTAGAAGAGATCCGTCACACCAAAGGAATAAAAGAAATCTATCAGCAGAGAAAGCAGACAATTGAACGAGTCTTTGCCGATGCAAAAGAAAAGCATGGAATGCGTTATACGCAATACCGAGGGATAGCCAAGATAAAAATGGAGCTAAACCTCCTGTTTGCGTGCATGAATTTAAAGAAAATGGCGATATGGAAATGGCGGAAAAAATGGGGAGCGAAATACAACTCCCTTAATACATTATTTTATAGAAAGATGGTTTTCATAATTAGAGATATTACAGCAAAATGGTTTCAGGGTATAGCCCCTGAA
>QFCH01002496.1_pt1 | contig 72669 bp, 56 predicted proteins | sample 5346071 | NCBI WGS metagenome assembly QFCH01 (sample SAMN09062255, study PRJNA434731) | Human gut metagenome, whole genome shotgun sequencing project. | isolation source: stool timepoint B chromium assembly | host: Homo sapiens | collected 2015
ACAAGGTTAAGGTTATCAAGGTTGTACGTGAAGCCACCGGCCTGGGCCTGAAGGAAGCCAAGGAAGTAGTTGATTCCGCTCCGAAGGCTGTTAAGTCCGGCGTTTCCAAGGAAGAGGCCGAAGAGCTGAAGACCAAGTTAGAGGCCGAGGGCGCAAAGGTTACTTTGAAATAATTCCACGAAACAATTTAGACGGCGGGAAAATTGGTGAGGAAGGCCGTGTCAAGCTTGCTTGTAAGCGGCCATCCACGCCAATTTTCACATCGGATGAATATCCGATGCTTCTTGACCGGTTTTTCCGGTCACGAAGACAAGCCGTCGGACGGTTGCGACGCTTTAAAAAGGCGGCTGCAGAAGCATTCTCAAGCTTTTGCAGCCGCCTTTTTTATCCATTCTCACCACGTAACAATCTCATCAATCATCGCCCGCTGCTCTTTCGAGGACCGCGTCAAATAAATCCGTGTAGTCTCAATGCTGTCATGCCCCATCAGATCTGCCAGCAGCGCAATATCGTTAAATCTGGACAAAAAATTCTTTGCGAACCGATGCCGGAACGAGTGGGGGTAGACAGTATCCGGGTCGATCCGGTAACGCCTGGCCAACACCTTCAACTGCCAGCTGATCCCGCGGGCGGTAAACGGAGCGCCGTTTCGGTTGGTAAACACAAAGCCGGTCTGAAGCCCTCTGGTCTCCAGCCAGTCCAGCGCGTCCCGGCACAGCGTTTCCGGAAAATAAACCCGGCGGACCTTTCCGCCCTTTGAGTACAGGTCCATATACCCCATGCGGATATGTTCCGCCTTGATCTGGAGCAGCTCGCTGATCCGCGCGCCCGTGCTCCCCAGAAAATGAACCACAAAATACCAGAATACGTCATGGTCCTCCCTAAGCCCCTTTTTAAGGCGCTCGTAATCCCGCTGGGAGATCACGTTGTCCAGAAAGGGCCTGTGCTGTAACTTGACGGATGCCAGCCGGTAGCCGGCCGGTATTTCAGCGCCTTCCGATTCCAGAAGCTTCAGGTATTGATTCATTCCGTAAATGCGTGAATTGGCCGTGGAGGGCTTGTAATGGCTGATCAGGTAATTCCGGTAATCGTTCAGCGATTCCAGGCTCAGATTGCCGTACAGGGACTCGTAGAGCCACAGCGAGCGGGCGTAGGTATTAATGGTATTAGCGGAGGCTCCGCGCTGTCTGAGCTGTTCTTTAAAATACTCCAGGCGCTGCTCTGCCTCCTCGTTCAGATCACAGTATTCCATATCCTCACCCCTACCAATTTACAACCTGATTGACAATCCGGGCCTGCTCCGTGCTGCTGCGCCGCAGATAAATCCGAGTGGTCTCCAGGCTCTCATGTCCCAGAAGATCAGACAGCAGCGTGATATCCCCGGAATTTTCGATAAAATTTTTGGCAAAGCGGTGGCGGAAGGAATGGGGGTACATAACCTCGGGATCCAGACAATACCGGGCGGCGAAATCCTTCAGCCGCGAGCGCACCCCGGTGACGGACAGAGCGGAACCATAGCGGTTCAGAAAGAGAGGGCCTGTGGCGCGGTGTTCCAGTTCAAGCCAGTCCAGGATCGCGCATTTTAAGCGGGTTGGAACATATACCCGGCGCATCTTATTCCCCTTGGAATAGACATCCTTGTGTCCGAGCTTTATATCCTCGATGCGGAATGTGACCAGCTCGCTGACCCGCACCCCGGTGGCCGCGGTCAGCCACACCAGGTAGAAGTAGCTGTATTCCTCATCCTCCCAAAGCCTGCGCTTCAAATACTCATAGTCGGCATGGGTTATAATCTTGTCCAGATAGGTCTTTTGCTGTACCTTCACCATGGAGAGAGGACAAATATCGGATTTGCAATACTCAAGATAGGAATTGAGCGCCCGGATCCGTAGGTTGACCGTTTGCGGTTTATAGTGCTCGATCAAATAAACTTTGTAAAGCTGCAGATTGCGGTAGGTCAGTCGGGAATAGCGGTGCAGATACTGTTCCACGGTAAAATGGTAAATGTGAATGGTGTTGGGGGCCAGATTATGGGACGACAGATAGGTGTCAAACCCCCCTCTGACCACGGCAGCGGCAGCTGTTTGGATTGCCGGCATAGTGCATTACCTCCTTCCGGTTGTATTTACGAGTCAGTATAACATTCGAAAACCGCAAAATGTCAATATGGTTCACAAAAAATTCACCATATTGTCGGAATTCTCTCGTACAAACCGTGAAAATGCCACATTATTGCCACGAAAATTTTACGTGAACTTTACAGATAGTGGTTAAAACATGGGCCGCCGGCTGCGCCAGCGGCCCCATTGCACTTAATCATGACCAGCCGGCTAATCCGGCGGCCCAATGCGTTCACTTATGGCCGGCCGGTAAATCCGGCGGCCTAATGCGCTCAATTACGGCCGGCCGGTAAATCCAGCAGCCGAATGCGCTCAATTACGGCCGACCGGTAAATCCAGCGGCCCAATGCGCTTAATCATGGCCAGCCGGCTAATCCGGCGGCCCAATGCGCTCAATAAAGGGCCACAGGCTGCGCCGGTGGCCCTTCGCGTTGAAGAAAAGGCTGCTGCGCTTTTTACGGCACAGCAGCCCTGGAAAATCATAGGTCTGCCCGGCACAGTATATCGCCGGGCAGTTTTGTCGCAATTTGGAATTTTCTTATGTCAATGGAGGATCAGTCTTCTAAAACAACCTGGGTGATCTGGTAGTTCTTCACATTGAACTTGTAGTCCTCGCCGTCCTTGGCGGCAGATTTATTCTTAACCATGGAGCCGGAGGTATTTACCAGATAAAGCTTAACGTTGGAGTCAATATCTTCATTCACATTCCAGGTAGTAGCGTCCTCGTCGTAATCCTTGTCGCCCGCCTCCAGTTCGTGGCAATACTCGGTGAGGAAATCATCGGTATCCATCTTCTCCATGGTCACGATACCGTCCTCGTCCTCGCTGTAAATAACCACCTGATACTTATCGTCGCTGTCGGCCTCGATCAGCTTACCGGCGCTGTACAGCTTGTGGTCGTCGATTCCGTTGATGCCGGCGCCCTTACTGCTGCTGCTGTCCTTGAACTTGAAGGTAAAGGAGTCGCCGTCAATCTCAACCGTCTGTCTGCCGGTCTTCATGGCGCCGTCATCCGAATCGCCGAAGTAGAAGGAGCGGATCTCGCCGCTGGAAATCTGGGGAGCGTAGTGAACCACAAAATCGTCGAACGCATCCTCGGTGTCGTAGGGGATATCGCCGTCGTCAGCAAACTTCTGATCGATCTCGGAGGAATCCACCTTGCCGTTCTCGGTCGCCATCTGCAGGAATACCAGACCGTCAATCATACGGCCGTAGTTGTCGAACGCGTACTTTTTGCCCTTGATGGTCTTGATCACGTTGGAGTAAATCTCGCCGTCGCCGTCCGCATAGTACCAGTAATCGTCGCCGTCGTTGTATTTATCCTCATGCAGGTAATAGCCGGGAACAACCTTGAACCAGCCCTTGGTAGCGCGTGCGCCGTCCTCGGGAGTGCTGAAATACATAAAGCTGCTGGTATAGGAGGCAACGCCCTGGGTTGCGGTGCTGTAGGAAGCGGTCTCCGTGAACCAATCGGCGATCATGCGGCCATACTCGTCGAAGCCGTATTTTCTGCCGTTGATGGTCTTGGTCTTTAACGTGTCGCCGTCCTCGGAATCCGCGGCAACCTTCTTGCCGGAAGTCTGGAAATAGAACCAGCGGTCCTGATCTTCGTCCCAGTATTCGTCGCCGGGCTGCAGATCCTCGTACTCATCGTCCACGATGGAAATCTGTCTCCAGCCCAAGCTCATAGCGCCGTCGTCCTCATCGCCAAAGTAGTAAAGGCTCTCTTTCCAGGCGTCGTCATCGGTCTGGCGCTCGCCGCCGCTCACCCACCCGTAGAGCATTCTGCCCTCCTCATCAAAAGCATACTTTTTGCCGTTAATGGTTTTGGCGGAAACAGAGTCCTCGCTGGCGTTGTCCGATCTGGTGTAGGCCTTGCCGTTAGCCTGGAAATAGTACCAGTAGTGGTCCGGCTCATCCTCCTCGCCGGCGTCCTCATTTTCAATGGCAACCCACTGATTGGTGACCATCACACCATTGGCGTCAACGTAATAGTAATCGTCGTCATCCTCAACCAGCATATCAACCGCCATCTCGCCGTTGTCGTCCAGCCAATACCAGTTATCCCCGGATTTTTTCCACTCTTCGGTCACTCTGTCATTGCTGCTGTCATAATAAACCCAGGTTCCGTCCTCCTCAGCCCAACCCTGAGCCGCGAAGGAAGTCATGGATGCGCCGATGGCCAGCAGTGCTGCCGTAGATAAGACGGCAACTAATTTTGTCTGCTTTCTCATAATAAATGCACTCTCCTTTTTCTTTTTAAAATACTTTTTGAAATTCCTAATTGCATTACGAGTTGATTATACTTCCGATACGGGAAATTATAGACACCAGCAATGTAAATGCTTACAATTTTTCTCCGAAACCTATTGAATATTTCCGGAGAATGTTGTATAGTAATCTCAGCAAATAAAAGGAAAGCGCAGTGCACCCAATAGTGTAAGCGCTTACAACTAGTCACTCACACTATTTCATATGGAGGTAGCAAATCATGAGCAGTAACGTAAAAGAAACAGTCATCCAGTTTGGCGAGGGTGGATTTTTACGTGGTTTTGTGGACTATTTCTTCCACAAACTTCAGGAGAAGGGCCTGTACGACGGCAAGATCGTAGTAGTGCAGCCCATCGAGAAAGGTATGTGCCAGACCCTGGCGGAGCAGAACTGTGAGTACAACCTGTTCCTGCGCGGTATTGACAATGGCCAGGTTGTAAACGAGCACACCCATGTGACGTCCATTTCCCGTGCACTGAATCCCTACACCCAGTACGACGAGTACATTGCCCTGGCGTCCAACCCCGATCTGCGGGTTCTGGTTTCCAACACCACCGAGGCGGGCATCGAGTATGTAGGCACCGAGAAGCTCACCGACATGCCGCCCAAGGCCTATCCCGCCAAGCTGTGCCAGTTCCTGTACAAGCGCTACCAGGCCGGTTTAAAGGGCCTGATCCTGCTTCCCTGCGAGCTGATCGACGACAACGGCGACAACTTAAAGAAATGCGTGCTCCAGTACGCCGATCTGTGGGAGCTGGAGGACGGATTCAAGAACTGGATCGAGACGGAAAATGACTTCTGCAGCACCCTGGTGGACCGCATCGTAACCGGTTACCCCAGGGACGAAGTAGAAGAGCTGACCAAGCAGATCGGCTACGAAGACAAGCTGATCGACACCGCAGAGATTTTCCACCTGTGGGTAATCGGCGGCCATCACGAGGACGAGCTGCCCTTCCAGAAGGCCGGCTACAACGTCGTATGGACCGACGACGTGCATCCTTATAAGAAGAGAAAGGTCCGCATCCTGAACGGAGGCCACACCTCCATGGTACTGGGCGCCCATCTGTACGGCCTGACCACTGTGGGCGAGTGCATGCAGGACGAGACTGTCAGCTCCTTCCTGAAAAAGTGCATCTTTGAGGAGATCATCCCCACCATCGGCGATACCGAGGATAACCGCAAGTTCGGCGCTGCCGTGCTGGAGCGTTTCTCCAACCCCTTCATCAAACATCAGCTGTTAAGCATCGCGCTGAACTCCGTGAGCAAATTCCAGGTCCGCGTGCTGCCCACCATTTTGGAATACAAAGAGAAATTCGGCAAATACCCGGTCGGCCTCACCTTCTCCATGGCTGCCCTCATTTCCTTCTACCGCACCGACAAAGCCAACGACGGCGAGGAGATCATGAAGTTCATGAAGGATGCATCCGTCGAGGAGATCCTGAAGAGAGAAGATTACTGGCATGCAGACCTGACCGAAATGATTCCCATGGTTCAGGAATACTATGACCTGATCCAGGCCAAGGGAATGGCCGAGGCCTACAAGGAAGTTCTGGCCAAATAGGACTCCCGCCTCACATCGTGAAGGCGTAAACACCAAATCATTCCAGGGGAAACATGAGTATATCGAATGAGATAGATGCAAAATGGGCGGCGCCGAATGCGCTGCCCGTTCTGCATTACAAGCACAGGCCCCGCTGCCCAAATCCCCGGCACCGGTGGCCTTCCGGAAGCTATCGTCAGGTTGCATGGATGGATATGGAAGATTGTACTAATATCTGTACAATTTGCGATAAAAATAACACTTCTGTAATAATTATGTAAGAAAATGCACAGGTAAATGTTATGGTATTTTCGGCCGGACTATTATATACTAAATGCGTGTGATGGAGTTGGTAGTATGCCTCCAATATAAATTGTCATATTTTAAGCATTTTAGTAGAAAATACAAAAAATGCAAAAAAACTATTGATAATTTCCCTTATTGGAAGTATAATCAACTCGTAATGCAATTAGGAATTTCAAAAAGTATTTCAAAAAGAAAAAGGAGAGTGCATTAATTATGAGAAAGCAGACAAAATTAGTTGCTGTATTATCCACAGCAGCACTGCTCGCCATTGGTGCATCCATGACCTCTTTTGCGGCTCAGGGTTGGGCTGAGGAAGATGGGACTTGGGTTTATTATGACAAGAATGGCGACAAGGTTACCGAGGCTTGGAAAAAGTCTGGGGACAACTGGTATTGGTTAGATGATAACGGCGAGATGGCCACCGATATGCTGGTTGAGGATGACGACAACACCTACTATGTAGATGCTAATGGCGTTATGGTTCGCAATCAGTGGGTAGCGATTGAGAACGAGGATGCCGGTGAGGAAGATGAGCCGGATAACTATTGGTACTATTTCCAGGCTAATGGTAAAGCATATAAGAGATCCGATAACGCTAGTTCCGGAGCTATCAATGCAAAAGTTATCAATGGTAAAAAGTATGCATTTGATACCGATGGTAAAATGCTGTATGGCTGGGTAGTAGATGGCGAGCGTCAGACTGATGACGACGCTTGGAAAGATCCGGATGCATATTACTTTGGCGATGAGAACGACGGCGCAATGTCTATTGGTTGGAGACTGATCTCCATTACTGATGATGATGCTGAGAGCGCAGAGCCTGGTGATGAGTTCTGGGATGAGGATCAGGATCGTTGGTTCTGGTTCAAATCTTCCGGTAAAAAGCAGGTTTCCAAAGACAATAAGACCATCAATGGCAAGAAATATGGCTTTGATGAGTATGGCCGTATGATCGCTTCTTGGTATGCTGCCGATGTGACTGCTACTACTTCTACCGCAAAGACCCCTCTGGCGACAGATGGCGAGGTTCAGGGTACCGCTTCCTATTCCGAAGGCTTTATGTACTTCAGCGATCCGGAGAGCGGCGCTCGTTATACCAAGGGCTGGTTCAAAGTGATTCCTGGTTACTATCTGCATGAGTCCAAGTATAACGATGGTGATGAGTATTGGTACTATGCCGATGGCGATGGCAACATCTACTCTAATGTAATCAAGACCATTAAGGGTAAGAAGTATGCGTTTGACAGCTATGGCCGTATGATCAGCGGTATGGTATTCTTAGAGATGGCCTCTCCTGAGACTTCTACTGAGATTGCCATGAAGTATGCTGACGATGCTGGAACCTATGACAAAACTAATACCGGCGCTTACAAAAATGATGGCAATACCGGTGCTTATGATACCGAAGACAACTTCGATACTTTCGTAAAGGATCATCAGACTGAAATTGCAAATGGCACAGTAAGATGCTATTACTTTGGTAGCTCTGACGACGGTGCTATGAAGACTGGCAAGCAGAATATTAGCATTGACGGAGATTCCTTCAGCTTCAAGTTCAAGACTGGCTCCAACCTGAAGGGTGCCGGCATCAACGGATTTGATGATGATAAGCTGTATACTGCCGGTAAGCAGATCAAGGCTGACAAGGATGACAAGTACAAAGTTTACAAAGTTACCACCGGCGCTAACAACTATTGCTTAGTTGAGGATATGACTGTTAACGAGTTCTTTACAGAGACCGGTGCTACAAAGACCTACGACTCCAAGAAGGAAGAGACCACCTGGACAATTCCGAGCGGAGCTTATACTGCTAACGTTAAATACTACCTGTTGAATACATCCGGTACAGTTATCAAGAATAAGACTGGCGCTAAGGATGCGGATGACTACAAGTTCAACGTTAAGAACAAAGTTATCACTTCTGTAGTATTGGAGGACTAATTAGTAATTAATTAGTAAGAAATTCTAATTGCTTTAATTAAAAAGGGGCTGCAGATTGCTTATTAGCTATCTGTAGCTTCTTTTTGATGATTTTCAAGAAACTAAGTTAACAGATATATCGGGAGATAGTTGCTAATTAAAATCTGTGTAAAAAAGATTTGATTGCCTCTATAACTCCAGTTATATAATTAGAGTTATAGGGCGATCCATTTGCTAAAATATAGCTGTATAAATGTGTATAAGGCTTTACAAGCGTCTATATATGATTGGACACTTAAACGTTACGCCCTTAACCTAAAACGATTGCTTATTTGTTATACGAAGCTACAGCTGAGGAACTTCAAGCTCAATTTAACCACTTTTTACCAGGTGACAATTTTGTCAATAAACTTTCTCTGCTCTAATGATGATCTAGTAAGATATATTCTCGTAGTCTCAATACTCTCATGCCCCATCAAATCAGCCAGAAGTGAAATGTCGTTAAATTTACTCAAAAAATTTTTTGCAAACCGATGACGAAAGGAATGAGGGTACACTGTTTCGGGAGGAATGTGGTAACGAACCGCCAAAACCTTCAGTTGACTGCTGATTCCTCTAGGAGTAATCTGATCTCCTTTCTTGTTTACAAAAATAAAGCCACTGTCGCGGCCTTCCATAGCCAACCAAGAGAGCATTTCTAAACATAATTTTTCAGGAAAATAAATTCTTCTTAACTTTCCGCCCTTTGAATACAAATCCATGCAACCGATACGAATGTGCTCTACTTTGATTTTTACCAATTCGCTGATTCTCGCTCCGGTAGCAGCCAGAAATCGTACCACAAAGTACCAAAACATGTTTCCATCACGTTTTAGGCACCTTTTCAGGCGTTCGTAATCCCTTTTTGAAATGACATTATCCAAAAATGGCTTCTGTTGGCGTTTAACAGAAGGGAGCTTGTAGCTTTCCAGTTTCATTTCCGAATTATCACCCAGTGTTTCAATGTATTGATTAATGCCGAATATTCGTATATTAACAGTATTTGCTTTAAAATGCTCTAAAAGGTATTCCTTGTATGATTGAAGATTGGGAATATTGATATCAGAGTACAGTGAAAAATAAAGCCGCACAGAAGCTGAATATGCGCTAATTGTATTAGGTGCTGCCCCGCGTTTCCTTAAGTACTCCTTAAACGTCTCAATTTCTTCTTGCTGAAATTCGGTCATCGTATTTTCTCCTCACCAGTCAACAATTTTATTTATAATCCGGTACTGTTCGCTGCTGCTTCTTCGAAGGTAAATTCTGGTTGTTTCTATGCTTTCATGCCCCAGAAGATCCGACAGCAGCGCGATATCTCCACTATTTTCTATAAAATTTTTTGCAAATCTATGGCGGAATGAATGGGGATAAACCACCTCCGGGTCAAGATTATAACGCAACGCAAACGCTTTCAATTGTCCTCGGATTCCCGAAGCTGTAATTGGGTTGCCGAAACGGTTCAGAAATAGAGCTCCTTTGTTTCTCCCACTCTTTTCCAGCCATACTTCAGTTTTTTGTTTGAGAATGGTTGGAATATAAATACGCCTCATTTTATTTCCCTTGGAGTAAAGATCTTTAAATCCAGACTTTACATCCGCAACTTCAAATTTTACAAGTTCACTTATTCTGACACCGGTGGCCGCCATATAACGAATGACGAAATAGTACGAAAACTCACCGTCTTCCCATAGCCGGCGCTTTAGATATTCGTAATCCGCCTGACTGATAATGCGGTCCAAGTACATTTTTTGCTGTATTTTAATCATGGTCATTTTGGAGTCTTTGTGGTTTAAATACTCCATGTAACAATTAAGAGCTCGTATTCGCAGATTGACCGTCTGTGGTTTGTAATGCTCCAATAGATAAACTTTGTAGAGCTGCAGTGTAGCAATTGTAAGTTCTTTATGAATCTCAAAAAATTGTCTAACTGCATAGCAATATACACAGATAGTGTTTGCTGACATGTTCTTACTAGTTAAATAGTCCCTGAACCCTTCTTGATATAAATCTGTGTCTCTGCTATCAAGCAAATCCGCGTCCTTTAGAACTGCCATTTCAATCTCCTCCTTTTGATCAACATCATATAGTATATTAACCTATATATTCGCAAAAAGTAATATGTTTTGATGAAATTTTAGATTTGAAAAGAAGATTTCTTTCATAAAGTATCCAAAATGGCATAGGAAAGAAAGAGCTTTCTATGTTTTTACCAGCTTTTAATACTTTCAAGCAGGGAAATTATTAAAAGCTGAAAAATACAGAACAAAAGCAAAACCAGATATAAATATATCGCGCCATACATAGCTATACAGCGCGATCTACACTAACAATACAATATAACATTTTTATTTTCTTCCGCATACTCAATTAAATCCTGCGTAAAACCGCTAATACTAAAAAGGATATAATACTCAGTCCGTTTATCACGATTCCATTCAACTGCTGAAGATTTTAGGCGCAATTTTTCTAATATATCCAGGCCAATGGGAGACCTCCAATACTTGCACTCTCCGAAAATGATATTGTTTCCATCCGAGTCAAGCGCGACTATATCAATTTCATTTTGACCATCCCACCATCTTCCAGCTCGCTCAAAATGAAAATCCCAAGCTCCATCTCCGTTTAATTTCCAAAGAATTTCCAAACAAATATCTTCATACACATAACTAACATGGTTATCGATAAAATTACTCTGAATTTTTTTCATAGCAATTTCGCCATGTCCAGACTCGATCAGGCTAAGATTTGGATAAATAAACTTGAACCAAAATAAAAGAAAATTATCCTTTATCCTGTATAGCCCCCGTTTACTTTTTTCTGGGGATTCTTCTGTTATTGGAACTTCACGCTCGAGAATATCCAAATCGATTAATGTTTTTAAATATTTAGTCAAACCCGTCTGTTTCATTTCCAAAACGCCGGCAATCTTACCTAATTTTTGATTTCCCGCCGCAATCGTCTTAATCAGCGAATAATAGCTTCCTACCTCATTAACTTCCCTCTGTAATAAAAAGTTGGGTTCGTCGTACAAAAAGCTGGACTTCTGTAAAACATTTTTTGAAATAGCTTGGTAAATATCATTTTCGCTATGAAACAGCTCTATATATTTGGGAACACCGCCTGTCACTGCATAATACTCAATCAACTCCCGAAGCCCTTTGTCTGGAAAAAATTTATTGTAGTATGAGAATGGTATTTGCTTCAATTTGATTTGGCCGGTTCTCCGACCATACAAAGGGCTAGAATATGATAGGGTCTGACTTTCCATCATAGATATAAGGGAACCACAGAGAATCACCATCACTTTTCGATCTTTCAAAATAGTATCCCATATTTTTTGAAAGATCGAAGGAAATGCAGGATTCGATTTACCCAAATATTGAAATTCATCAATAAGAATAATTAATCGCTCATCAGTGACAGAATCCACTAGCGTTTGGAATATTAGATCCCAATGGTCAACTGCTGCCGCCTTCAACAAGGCATTTCCTGTAAAATCTGCAACCATATCTTTGAAAGCATTGCGATTCTGATGTTCGCTTTCTTCTGTTACCAAAAAATATAGAGCACGTTTATTTCGGATGAAATGAGTCATAAGCGCAGTCTTTCCAACACGACGCCGACCGTATAGAACAATCAGAGAGGCATTTGACGCTGAATACTGATTTTCCAAAAATTGTAATTCATTTTCACGATCTATAAAGTTTTTCATTTTATCACCTCGATTATATTATAATTTAGAATATAATAATTGTAAATATAATAATTGTATTTTCTCAATTTCTATTATACATACATTTTCTCGTTTTTATGTAGCTTTCAATAATTTCCCTTATTGGAAGTATAATCAACTCGTAATGCAATTAGGAATTTCAAAAAGTATTTCAAAAAGAAAAAGGAGAGTGCATTAATTATGAGAAAGCAGACAAAATTAGTTGCTGTATTATCCACAGCAGCACTGCTCGCCATTGGTGCATCCATGACCTCTTTTGCGGCTCAGGGTTGGGCTGAGGAAGATGCTACTTGGGTTTACTATGACAAAAATGGCGATAAGGTAACGGATTCCTGGAAGAAATCTGGGGATAACTGGTATTGGTTAGATGCTGATGGCGAGATGGCCACAGACATGCTGGTTGAGGATGATGACAACTACTATTATGTAGATGAGAACGGCGCTATGGTTCGCAATCAGTGGGTAGCGATTGAGAACGAGGACGCTGGCGAAGAGGATGAGCCGGATCATTACTGGTACTATTTCCAGGCTAATGGTAAGGCTTATAAGAGAAGCGATGACAGCACCACCATTTCCGCCAAGACCATTAATGGTAAGAAATACGCATTTGACAGCGATGGTAAGATGCTGTATGGCTGGGTAAATGATTCCTTTGAGAGAGATGATGAGGATGACGCTTGGAAGAACTGCGAGTATTATTTCGGCGGTGAAGACGATGGCGCAATGGCTATCGGCTGGCAGCTGATTTCTATCACTGATGATGAAGCTGACAGAGCTCAGCCTGGCGATGATTTCTGGGATGAAGATCAGGATCGTTGGTTCTACTTCAAGACCTCCGGCAAGAAGCAGGGTGAAAGCACCAACAAGAAGATCAATGGCAAGAGATATGGCTTCGATGAGTATGGCCGTATGGTTGCTTCCTGGTATATTGACGAGTCCGTAGCCAGTGCGACTACCGCTACTAAGGGCGAGGTTGCTGGCGGAATGGGTCAGGGCGGCGCTGCTTATTCTAAGGAATTCATGTATTTTAGCAATCCCGAGGATGGCGCTCGTTACACCAAGGGCTGGTTTAAGGTTGTTCCGGGCTACTATTTGCAGCAGGGCAAGTATGAGGAGGATTCCGAGTACTGGTACTATGCAGATGGCGATGGAAATCTGACCACCAATGAGATCAAGAAAATCAAAGGCAAAAAGTATGGCTTTGATAACTATGGCCGTATGATCAGCGGGCTTGCTCTTCTGCATATGAATGGTGATACAGAGATTATTTCTAAGGTTGCCAATGATGAAGGCGATTATCAGTATGAAACTGAAGATGAGTTTGATGCAACCGTAGCTAAATTAGCTGGCGAGGGTGAATTAAATACTGATACCGGATATCGTTTCTACTATTTCGGTGGTTCTGACGATGGTGCTATGAAGACCGGTAAGCAGAACGTAGATCTGGATGGCGAGACTGTTTCCTTCAGATTTGAGACCAAGAGCAACCTTAAGGGCGCTGGTATCACCGGTATGGATGATGATAAGTATTACTTAGGTGGTAAATTGATCAAGGCTGACAAGGAAGATAAGTTCATGATCGTTGAAGCCGAGGATGATATTGTACAGGGCGATACAGATGGTGAAGTTCAGATGAAGGTTAAAGACTTCATTGAGACCTACTGTGGCGGTTACGCAAATCCGGTAGGTGAAGACCACGATGATTACAAGAAGGATGCAAGAACTTGGGTTGTAGAGACACCTGCAGACGTTGCAAACTTCCGTGTACTGAATTCTTCTGGTACTGTTTCTAAGAGCAAGACCGTGAAGGATGGCGATGATTATAAGATCACCGTTAACAAGGATAAGCAGATCACCAAGATCACTCTGGAAGACTAATTTAATTAGTTTATAGAAATTCTAATTGCAGGGGCTGTTGCAACGGTAGATGAGGAATCTACTGGAGCAACAGCTCCTTTTTAACAAATATTATTTAATCCTGCTTTATGAAATATAACTGCTTTTAATGAGTGCGCTAATTTTCTATATTATAAAATAGAATTACCAGGTCTAAACCATTGGAACAGAAAAAACCGGTATAGTAGGTAAAGCTTAAATAAAAGCCACTATATCTACATCAGTACGATGTTGTAATAGTGGCTTCTATCTATTAGCAATTAGAATTTCTATCAGACTATTTCAATTAATCCTCTAAAACAATCTTATCAATCTTCTTACCGCTCACATAGAACTTGTAATCTTCGCCATCCTTAGCTCCAGATTTGGACTTAACGATGGTACCAGAAGTATTTACTACATAGAATACAGTTCCTTCTTCAAGGTCAGCAGTCTTATCAGCGTCAATCACCCAAGTTGTCTTATCATCATTGGTAGCAGCAGGATCTTCGGTGCAGTAATCATGAAGGAATTCGGCAGTATCTAACTTCGTAACTGTATTTTCCTTTTCATTATATGCGATTACTTTATACTTATCGTCCTTATCAGCTTTTACCAGCTTGCCGGCAAGATACAGCTTATCATCTTTGAAGCCATTAATACCAGCACCCTTTGCACTACTGCTGTCTCTAAAACGGAAAGCAAATGTATCGCCATCAATGTCGATATTCTGCTTACCTGTCTTCATTGCACCATCATCTGAGCTGCCAAAATAATAACATCTCAACTGATCCTTACTAATAAGATCAGCATGATCGTTTACAAAGTCATCAAAGTTGTCCTCGGTATCGTAAGCGCCGGTATTACCATTGTTCTTATAATCTTCTTTATCCGCTTTATTAAACGGGTCTGCATCATCAGCATACTTCATCAGGAAATCGGTTCCTTCTGTACCGGTTTCGAACTCAAGGAATACCAGACCGCTGATCATTCTGCCATACTGGTCGAACGCATACTTTTTACCCTTGATGGTTTTGATTACGTTAGCGTACAGATTACCATTTCCGTCTGCATAGTACCAATACTCATCACCATCATTGTATTTACCTTCCTGCAGATAGTAGCCAGGAACCACTTTGAACCATCCCTTAGTATAACGCGCACCGCTTTCGGGATCGCTGAAATACATAAACTCTTCACTATATTCTCTCTGGCCCTGTACAGGTGTAGCGGTCTGTACAAACGGGGTGTCCGCTTTTGATGTCGTAGCGGTTACATCACCTGAATACCAGGAGGCAATCATACGGCCATATTGATCAAAGCCATATTTCTTACCATTGATGCTCTTACCGTCTTTACTTCTCTGCTTTTTGCCAGAAGACTTAAACCAGAACCAACGGTCCTGCTCCTCATCCCAGAACTCATCACCAGGCTGATCATCTGCTGCATCATCATCAGTAATATTGATCAGTCTCCAGCCAATAGACATTGCACCGTCGTTTTCATCACCGAAGTAATATTCGCAATCCTTCCAAGCATCGTCATCGGTCTGACGCTCGCCGTCTTTAACCCAACCATACAGCATCTTGCCATCAGTATCAAAAGCATACTTTTTGCCATTGATAACTTTTGCATTGATAACATCATTGCCGGCATTATCAGATCTCTTATATGCTTTACCATTAGCCTGGAAGTAATACCAATAGTTATCCGGCTCATCTTCGTCTCCGGCATCCTCGTTTTCAATCGCTACCCACTGGTTGCGGACCATAACGCCGTTAGCATCTACATAATAGTAGTTGTCATCATCCTCAATCAGCATGTCTGTAGCCATTTCGCCGTTATCATCCAGCCAATACCAGTTATCTCCGGATTTTTTCCAATTGTTTGATACCTTGTCGCCATTCTTGTCATAATAAACCCAAGTCCCATCTTCCTCAGCCCAACCCTGAGCCGCAAAAGAGGTCATGGATGCACCAATGGCGAGCAGTGCTGCTGTGGATAATACAGCAACTAATTTTGTCTGCTTTCTCATAATTAATGCACTCTCCTTTTTCTTTTTGAAATACTTTTTGAAATTCCTAATTGCATTACGAGTTGATTATACTTCCAATAAGGGAAATTATTACCAGTTTTTCCGGAGAGGAATAAAAAGGAAGATAGGGAACAAATTAATAAAACATTAAAAGATTTCTAGTATTTTGTTAAAAGATAAAGTTGTCGAACCTGATATAGAATGTTATACTGTATGAAGGCATTTCTTTGCTTTCTAAATTGAAGAGAGGAGAAGCAGGACATGGAAATTATGAGTGATAAAAGTAATGATACACCAATTCGGCCGACAGTGGAAGAGATTCCTGCGTTTCTTATAAATGGAAAAAAAGTGATTTTGATTTTGACAACACTTTTTTTGATCGCAGTGCTTTTTGTATTCCCCATTTACTATCAAGATTATTATTTTGATATTCTCAGGGCAAAGTACCAATTTTATTATATTAGCGTACTGGTTATGTTTGCAGGCGTGGTAATAACAGCTTTGGTGATGTTGATTGTGGATATCGTGCAATATAATGGGCGTTATACAACCGCTTTTTTAAACCGTTTCAGTATTAAAAATATAAGGAATGCAATTACAATTCCGGACATCGCATTAATATGCTTTTTGGTGGTTGCCACGTTATCAACAATACTGTCTGATTTTGTGTTTGAGTCCTTTTGGGGGAATGAGGGGCGTTTTACAGGGCTGTTTTTGCTCCTCATCTATGGGATTTCCTTTTTCATTATAAGCAAGTTGTCAACATTTAAGAATTGGCACTTGGAACTCTTTTTGGTTTCATCTGCTCTTGTTTGCGCGTTCGGTATTACAGATTATTTTAATTTGAATATTCTTCATTTTAAAGATAATATTGACCCAAAACAGTATAATATTTTTATGTCATTTATGGGGAATATTAATACTTATACTGCTTATATCAGTCTGGTTTTAGGTGTGGCCAGCGTTTTATTTGCGTCGGATAAAAAGAGGTGGAAATGCACTTGGCATTTTTTCTGCCTGGTGTTAGCCTTATTTGCAATTGTTACCGGACAAAGTGACAACGCCTATCTGGCAATAATAGCATTGTTTTCAATCCTTCCTTTCTATATGTTTAAAAGTTGGACTGGTCTGAGACGATACATTGTCATATTGGCAAGTTTCTTTTCTGTTGTACAACTGATTGATGTGATAAATCAGATAATGCCTGATCAGGTTTTGGAAATTCAGGGAATATTTAGTGTTCTGGTAAATTTTAGCGGGTTGGCATATATTGTTATTGCTTTGTGGATGGCAGTGGGTGTATTATATGCTCAAAAATATATACGAAAGAAACAAGAACAAGATCTGGGAAAATGGCCGCGGAAGGTTTGGGGAATCATTTTTATAGCAGGGATAATTGTATTGCTATTTATACTTTTTGATGCAAATATAGCTGGTAATGGCGAACGTTATGGCGCGCTGCGTAATTATGTTGTGATTGACGACGAGTGGGGCACCCATCGGGGGTACATCTGGCGCCTTGGAATCAGAAATTACAAGGAGTTTTCTCCGATCCAAAAAATAATCGGCTATGGGCCGGATACATTTGGAATTATAACAGTCAAAAATAATTACAATGAAATGGTTAGCCGTTATGGCGAAATATTTGACAGCGCACATAACGAATATTTGCAATATTTTATTACAATAGGGCCGTTAGGATTGGCGGCATACCTTACACTGTTAATTTCATCCGGAGAGCGGATGGTGAGACGAGCATCGGAGAATCCCTATGTGATGGCAACATTATTCGCGATGCTGTGCTATGGTGCCCAAGCGCTGGTTAATATCAACTTGCCGATCGCGACGCCGGTCATGTGGACAATGATGATGATAGGATTGTCGGGCTGCAGGAGCGCAGCTGAATCAGGTAAAAAGAAAAACGAAGACTGTAACGAAACACAGAAAGAATTGATGGCGAGATGAAATCATATGAAAAGTATAAGCGACTAATTAAACTATTGTTTTCTGCGGTCACCTTGATACTTCTGGTAGGGGTATATGGGTGTGTTTGGATTGGGTATTATAACAAAGAGGTATTACAGGCTCCCTTTTTTAGAAGAGGAAACTGGTTAGTAATAGTTCTGTACGGTGCATTACTGATTTTCTTTCTGCAGATGTATGGAGGATTTAAAGTAGGTTACCTCAAAAGAGGAAACCTGCTTTATTCGCAGATTCTCTCAGTCCTTTTTACAAATATTTTTACATATTTTCAAATTGCAATAATTGACAAACGCTTTTTGAATCCGGTTCCAATGGTTATCATGACGATTGCGGAATTTATAGTCATTTTACTTTGGACGTGGTTGTTCCAGCTGGCTTATGGAAAGTTGTTTCCGCCAAGAAAAATGTTACTGATTTCTGGGGATCGGTCGGATTATCATCTACTTGAGAAAATTAATGCGAGAGACGATAAATATGAGATTTGTAAGGTCGTGAATTATAGAAGAGGGATTGATAAGTTAAAAGCGGAAATACAAAAGTATGATGCAGTTATAATTGGAGATATGCCCTCTCACGATAGAAATGTACTGCTTAAACATTGCTATGAAACATCTATTCGCTCATATAGTGTGCCTAAAATATCGGACATTTTACTTCGCAGTTCAAATGAGCTGAATTTGTTTGATTCACCCTTGCTGCTGTCTCGCAATATAGGTTTGACGATGGAACAGCAGTGGGTAAAACGGGCGATGGATATTTCACTGTCATTAGCGGGATTGATAATAGCATTTCCATTTTTTGCGGTGATTGCGGCAAGCATTAAGCTGACCGACGGAGGGCCTGTTTTTTATAAACAAACCAGATTAACAAAAAACGGTGCCAAATTTGAGATTTATAAGTTCCGTACAATGATTCAGGATGCAGAAAAGATAGGGGGTCCTCAACTTGCTTCTGAACGCGATCCAAGGATTCTTCCGGTTGGACGTTTACTGCGTGCGACGAGAATGGACGAGCTGCCGCAGTTGCTCAATATTCTTAAGGGGGATATGTCCGTAGTCGGTCCGCGGCCTGAAAGGCCGGAATTGGCGGCTGAGATTGAAAAAGAAATTCCGGAATTTCAATATCGACTAAAAGTGAAGGCAGGATTGACTGGTTATGCCCAGGTATATGGAAAATATAATACAACTTCATATGATAAACTGAAGTTGGATCTGACTTATATTCGAAATTATTCGGTGCTATTGGACTTTAAATTGATATTTATGACACCCAAGATTTTGTTTATAAAAGAAAGTACAGAAGGAGTTACCCCAGAGCAAAAATGAGAAAAATTAGGGTTTTGCAGGCCAACAAATTGTATTATCCTGTCACTGGAGGAATTGAGAAGGTTGTTCAGGATGCTGAGATTGAAAAAGAAATTCCGGAATTTCAATATCGACTAAAAGTGAAGGCAGGATTGACTGGTTATGCCCAGGTATATGGAAAATATAATACAACTTCATATGATAAACTGAAGTTGGATCTGACTTATATTCGAAATTATTCGGTGCTATTGGACTTTAAATTGATATTTATGACACCCAAGATTTTGTTTATAAAAGAAAGTACAGAAGGAGTTACCCCAGAGCAAAAATGAGAAAAATTAGGGTTTTGCAGGCCAACAAATTGTATTATCCTGTCACTGGAGGAATTGAGAAGGTTGTTCAGGATATTTCAGAGGGATTTCGGGATGATGAGGAAATCGAGAATCAGGTATTGGTGTGTCAAAAAAAAGGACGAGAAATTAAAGAAACTGTGAATGGTGTTTCGGTGACCCGGTGCTCAAGCCTGGGCGTGGTAAGTTCCCTGCCCATATCATTTGGCTTCTTAAGAGAATTTAGAAGGTTAGCGAAATATCAGGATATAGTTCATATCCATGCGCCGTTCCCTTTGGGGGATCTTGCCTGCAGATTATCCGGCTACAAGGGAAAGGTGGTCGTTTGGTGGCATAGTGATATTGTGCGTCAGAAAAAATTGGTTAAAATTTATCGACCGTTGATGGAGTGGCTTTTAAAGCGGGCGGATGCCATTGTTGTGGCTACAGAGGGGAACATAGCAGGGTCACAATATTTGGGGCCATATCGGGAAAAGTGTCATGTGATACCGTTTGGTGTTGATCAGACGTTGATGCAAGAGGCAGATTCTTTTTTAACAAAGCCTCAGAATAAAGACACAGGAAGCAGAAATGTGAAATTCCTGTTCGCAGGCCGCCTTGTTTACTATAAGGGATGCGATATTTTGCTACGTGCTTTTGCAGAGCTGCACCATGAGACAGCGTTTTTAACGATAATCGGAGATGGAAAGCTGCGGGCGGAATTGGAAGAATTAGCTCGTGAACTTGGAATTAGAGAGAAAGTTACGTTCCTTGGTGAAGTAAGCAGAGAGGTATTACTGCAAAACTTTGCGCAGTGTGACGTATTTGTACTGCCTTCGGTAGCACCAAGTGAGGCATTCGGAATTGTCCAGATCGAGGCGATGGCCTATGGGAAACCGGTTATTAATACTAAATTGAAAAGCGGAGTTCCGTTTGTCAGTTTACATGGTAAGACTGGGTTGACAGTGGCGCCTCAAAATGTTGAGGACTTGACAGAAGCGATGAACATATTAGCGGAGGATGCTGGGAGGCGCAGGCAATACGGCATAGCTGCAGCTGAGAGAGCCAGGAAATTTTATAGTATGGATTGCATGTTGGAGCAGCTGAAAGCGCTATATATGGGATTAGTAAGCCAAGTCTGTGCGGAAAAGGAATGATCAAATAAAGTGAAGATAGCATTTGAATCGCAGTTGTTTTTAAAGGGAAATAAAACAGGTATTCCGTGGTTTGCGGATAATATAATCAAGGAGCTTGCCCAGATGCCGGATTGTGAATGCCAGTGTGATTTTTTTTCCGCCGGCTGCAGCAGGGAACAGCTCAAAGAAGTTGAAAAATATAAGGAGTTTGGAATTTCGATGAATTCCTGCCGTTGGTTTCATAATGTTTTCTATAAACTACTATGGCCTTTCGTCCATTTGCCGTATCACTGCTTTTTTGGGAGTAACAGGGAGATTACACAGTTTTTTAATTTTGTGGTACCTCCCGGTGTGAGAGGGAAAAGTGTTACGGTTATTCATGATATGGCGTATATGGCGTATCCCGAAACTGTCAACAAAAAGACCCGGAACTGGCTTCGGTTGACAATGAAGGGATCCTGTCGCCGGGCCGATGCGGTCGTTACTGTGTCTGAGTTCAGCAAGGGGGAAATTATACATTATCTTGGAGTCTCCCCCGAAAAAATCACTGTGGTTTATAATGGTGTTGATTTGGGGGTTTATCGTCCGGACTATAGTGAGGATCAGGTTGAACAAGCGAAAAAAAAGTATCATATTGAAGGGGAATATTTTCTTTATCTTGGTACGTTAGAGCCAAGAAAAAATGTGGAACGCATTATAGAGGCTTATGCTTTGCTAAAGGAAGAGGGGAATGTCCAGCTTCCATTTTTGGTAATTGCAGGCGGAAAGGGATGGCTATACGAGACAATTTTTGAGCGTGTTAAAGAACTTGATCTGGAAAATCAGATTATTTTTACCGGATATGTAGCAGAACCGGATGTACCGCTTCTGATGAATGGAGCAAAGGCGTTTCTGTTTCCTTCCTTGTATGAAGGATTTGGAATTCCTCCGATTGAGGCGATGGCTTGCGGTACAGCGGTAATTACTTCGAATGCGGCTTCTTTGCCGGAGGTTGTAGGAGAAGCGGCAATCAAGGTAGATCCCTATCGGATAGATGAGTTGGCGGCCGCTATGTGGCAAATTGCCAGCGACGATGATCTGCGAGAGCGTTTGAGAAAAACCGGGCTGGAGCATGTTCAAAAGTATACATGGCATAATGCGGCGGTAACCATGAGAGCATTATACGATCGTTTGCTGAGGTAAAGGGATGAAACTTGCAGTGGATGCTCAGCCATTATTGGATGCTGAGAAAACGGGTGTCAGTTGGTATACAAAAATGATGACACAATATATTTGTGCAGATCAAAGCGTACAGCTTCAGCTGAATTATGCCGGGTATCGACAGTATTGGAAACGGAAAAAAATAGTGGATTGTTACCGGGAGCGTGGGATTAAGGTAAGGCATAGCTGGCTTCCGGTAAGAGTCAGACGAAAAATGGAGAAATTTTGTCCTATATCATATAGCTTTATATTCGGCGGCAATCCCGATGTGACGATATTTTTTAATTTTGAGGTGCCCTATGGCGCCAAAGGAAAAAAGATCGTTGTTGTTCACGACATGACATATAAAGTGTTTCCTGAAACTGTAAGCGAGGAAACAAAGAGCTGGCTGAATGAGATTATGGAACGAACCTGTGAGAGAGCTGATATGATTGTAACTGTTTCGGATTACAGTAAGAAAGAGATCATAAAATATCTGAATGTGAATCCGCAAAAAGTACAGGTGATACCTTGTGGCGTTGATCTTGAAAGATATACAGAGCGTTATGCTGAAAACGATGTGATACGTGCCAGACAGGCATATCATATACCGGAGAAATATCTTCTTTATATAGGGACACTAGAACCAAGGAAGAATATTGAGAGACTGATTGAGGCATATGCACAGCTTGTCAAGAAGGAAGCAAAAACGCCGGTGTTAGTGATCGGCGGAAAAAAAGGCTGGATGTATGAGAAAATTTTTTCGCGGGTAAAAGAACAGGGGATCGAAGCTTACGTCATTTTTACCGGCTATTTAGCGGATGAAGATGTTCCACTGTTGATGAAGGGCGCTATTGCGTTTGTATTTCCTTCCCTTTATGAGGGATTTGGCATGCCGGTATTGGAGGCGATGGCTTGCGGAACTCCGGTCATTACTTCAAATACCGCTTCATTGCCGGAGGTCGTGGGACAGGCAGGATTGCTGGTAGACCCTTATAATGTGACAGAAATAGCAGAAGCGATGGAACGTGTTATAAAAGACGATATAATGAGAAACACTATGCGCAGCAGAGGATTGATACAGGTGCGAAATTATACTTGGAAGAATTCGGCAGAAAAAATGAAAAAGCTTTATCATCAGCTGGCTGGTGCAGCCATGGAGGAGGGTTGAAATGGACTACTCAATTGATATAGAAGAGATAATGGATGAAATCAGAAGGGATATTGACCGGCGTGATCTGGATGACAGCATTCTTGAATTTGATCTCACAGTAACAGATAAAAGGTTGATTAATCAGCTGCAGTTTGCTTCTGAGACTGCCTTGGTGGTTCCAAATCGCAAGGTAGAGGGAAATCGTTTGGTGCAAACAATTAAACGTTTTATACGGAAGTCCACAAGATTTTATGTACAGCCTATTGTGGAGGATCAGAATCGGTATAATATGACGATCCTACAAGTTACGGAAGAGCTTCTGAAACACATTGAGGAGTGCGAAACTAAACTTCAGAATCAGGAGCATGAAATAAAACGTTTGAAAAAGGAACTCGATAAGATTTTGTTAAATAATCGGACCGCTGAGGGAGAAAAATGAGAGTAATACAAATGCTTCCTTCCCTATCTATGGGGGATGGAGTCGGAAATGACTGTTTGGCGATTAAAGATATGCTCCGGCGTAATGGCTTCGAGACCGAGATATACGCAGAGCATATTGATCCCAGACTAGGAAAAAGAGTGGCTAAACCAGTGGAAGAACTTCCGGATCTGGATGAAAAGGACATTGTAATTTATCACTTATCTACAGGTACGCAGCTTAATTATGAGGTTGCTAAGCTAAGGGCTAAGCTTATTGTCAGATATCACAACGTCACGCCGCCGGAATACTTTGCAGATTATGATATCGGCGCTTACCAAAACAGCAAAGCCGGATTAGACGGGGTAAAATATCTGAGCGGAAAAGCGAAGCATGTAATGGCGGTATCATCGTTTAATAAAAACGATCTGGTGGAAATGGGATATAGAGAAATAGGGATTCAGGTATTCCCCATTTTGATTCCGTTTAAGGATTACGAAACGAAACCGGATAGAGATATAATTGCTGCTATGAATGACGGCAGAACGAACATCGTTTTCACGGGACGCTTGGTTCCAAATAAAAAGCAGCAGGATCTTATTAAAACATTTTATTATTACAAAAAGTATTTTGACAGCAGTGCCCGCCTTTTTATTGTCGGATCAGCTCCGATCCCAATCTATGATATGCAGTTAAAACAGTATGTCCAGAAATTGGAGTTGGAGGATATATATTTTACAGGGCATGTAAAATTTAATCAGATACTGTCATATTACAAGATTGCAGATATATATCTTTGCATGAGTGAGCATGAGGGATTTTGTATTCCTCTGGTAGAGGCCATGTATTTCAAGATTCCCATAATCGCATATGAAAGTTCTGCGGTGGGAGAGACTCTGGGGGGATCGGGAGTTCTTCTAAAAGAGAAGGATTGTATGATAGCGGCAGGATTAATCGATCGCATTCGAAAAGATGATAGTTTGCGTCAATATTTAATTGACGGTGAGCAAAGCAGGCTGAAACGATTTATGCCGGAGGTGATCGAGAAAGAAATGATGGAGTACATTAAGTCTGTGATTGAAGAGGATTAGTGAAATGAAAAAACTGGGATTTGTTACGCCTTGGTATGGGGAAAAGATTCCCGGTGGCGCGGAAATGGAACTGAGAGGGTTGGTACATCATCTTCGGGAGTCGGGGGTGGAGCTGGAGGTACTGACGACCTGCGTAAAAGACTTTTATACAGACTGGACGCGAAATTATCATAATCCGGGAGTGACAGAAGAAGCGGGAATTACGGTTCGCCGTTTTGCAGTAAAAAAGATCGATATGGGTGAATTTGGGACAATCAACTATAAGTTAATGAACCAGATGCGCATTAGCCCTAAGGAGGAAAAGACTTATATCACCCAGTCTGTTAATAGCCAGGATTTATATAACTATATAAAAGAGCATGAGAGTGAGTACCATGCATTTATTTTTATTCCGTATATGTTTGGTACGACCTACCATGGCTGCCTAGTTTGCCCGGAAAAAGCGATCTTGATTCCCTGCCTGCATGACGAGAGTTATGCGTACATGGGGGTTTATAAGGAAGCTTTTAGCCGCATCAAAGGTATTATTTATCATGCGCAGCCGGAATACGATCTTGCAAACCGTATTTATGATTTGTCAAAGGTTAATCAAGCGGTACTGGGGGAAGGCTTGGATACGGATATTGCCGGGGATGCCATACGTTTCAGAAAGCATTTTGAAATCGAAGAACCGTTTATATTGTATGCAGGGAGAAAGGACGCGGGAAAAAATGTAGATACCCTTGTCCGTTACTTTGAAGCATACAAAAAACGGAACCAGAACCGGCTTAAGTTGATTTTGATTGGCGGGGGGAGCATCGAAATACCGTCGTCTATAAAAGAGAGCGTAATAGATTTAGGCTATGTTGACACGCAGGACAAATATGATGCATGTGCGGCTGCGGAACTTCTGTGCCAGCCATCTTTGAATGAGAGCTTTTCACTGGTGATTATGGAAAGTTGGCTTTGCGGCAGACCGGTATTGGTTCACGAGGCGTGCAATGTGACCAGCTATTTCGCGAAAACAGCCAGAGGGGGACTGTATTTCAAAAATTATCTGGACTTTGAAGGCTGTGTAAACTATATTCTCACAAACAGAGAGATTGCGGAGCGCATGGGCCGGAATGGAGGACAGTTTGTCAGAGATAATTTTTCCTGGGACGTTATCGTAAGAAAGTATATGGATTTTTTTGAAGCGTAATATACAAGAGAAGTGGAGAACTGTATTATATGAAGACCATAAAAGAGATTTATGACTATCGGGAAATGATATTCAGCCTGGTCAGAAGAGATTTGAATGGACGGTATAAAGGGTCAATTTTGGGATTTTTCTGGACGTTTTTGAACCCTCTGTTACAATTATGTGTGTACACGGTGGTGTTCTCCGTTATTCTAAAGAATGATATCGAGGATTTTTATCTGTATCTGTTTATAGGACTTGTCCCCTGGATTTTTTTCAGCACATCGGTTTCTGGGGGAACAACCTGCATTTGGTCACAGCAGGACATGGTAAAGAAGATATACTTTCCGCGGGAAGTTCTACCGATTGCCTTTGTAACGAGCCAGTTTGTCAATATGCTGCTCACATTCCTGGTAGTATTTTTGGTGGTCGCGATATCCGGCAGGGGGCTGAATCTGGTTGCAATGCTGTATTTACCGGTGATTATGCTGGTGGAATATGTACTGGCCCTGGGCATGGCGTTCTTGACTTCGTCTTTGACCGTGTATTTACGGGACTTGGAATATCTGTCAGGTATTATCACCATGGCCTGGCAATTTTTGACACCTATCATGTATTCGGTGGAAATTGTACCTAAGCGGCTTTTGCCTCTGTTCTTTTTAAATCCGATGACGCCAATCATTGTTGCCTATAGAGATATATTATATGAGAGGAAAATACCGCAACTGTCTACCCTGGTTCACGCTGCGTTTTTTGGTGTTTTTATGGTGGCGGTAGGGTGGCTTACATTTAGCAAGCTGAAACGTCATTTTGCGGAGGAGATGTAATGAAACCGGAAAATTCTATTGAGGTCAATAATATAACAAAAAGTTTTAAGGTTTTTTTAGATAAGGGAAGAACCTTAAAGGAGCTGGCGTTATTTAGTAAAAGAAGGCGGTATGAGGAGCGAAGGGTTCTTGACGGGATCAGCTTTGAGGTGAAAAGGGGCGAAGCGATTGGCCTTGTTGGGCATAATGGCTGCGGGAAGAGTACAACATTGAAACTATTGACGAGAATTATGTACCCGGACACCGGTACAATCGAGATGCGGGGCAGAGTTTCCAGCTTAATTGAGCTGGGGGCGGGATTCCATCCGGACATGAGTGGTAGACAGAATATTTATACCAACGCTTCAATATTTGGATTGACCAGAAAAGAGATCGACAAAAGGATAGACAAGATTATTGAATTCTCTGAGTTACAGGATTTCATTGATAACCCGGTTAGAACATATTCATCCGGAATGTATATGCGGTTGGCATTTGCGGTAGCAATCAATGTTGATGCAGATATTCTGTTGATTGATGAAATACTGGCGGTTGGAGATGCCAATTTCCAAGCGAAATGTTTTGACAAACTCAAGGAAATTAAAAGAGAAGGTACTACGATTGTAATTGTATCCCATTCCCTCGGCCAAATTGAGCAGATTTGTGAGAGAAGTATTTGGATTAATGCCGGAAAAATTGCAGCGGAGGGGCCGCCAAGAGAGGTTCATCCAATGTATTTGGATTATATGGGCCAAAAACGTCAGGAGATGGAGAGCGCTGCCTCGCCGAAGGCGGGGAAGGAAGAGACTGCGGTAGAAAACATCGGGTTAACGGTATCTGAGATCTTTATGAATGACAGGGGAGGGGAACGGAAAAAGGTACTAAAGACAGGGGAGGCTGCCACTGTTTGCATTTGCTATCAGACTACAGAGACGCTGGAAGAGATTGTTGTTGGCGTAGAAGTGTTTAATGATCTCAATGTGAGATGTTATAGTACAAATACGTTTGATGATACCGCAGAAACGATATCCTTAAAGTCGGAAGGAACGCTGAAAATGCATATGGACAAACTTATGCTGCTTCCCGGGAAGTATTTTGTGGACGTAACCTTCCGCAGGGCGAATAAAACAGTCATTTGCCATAAAAGCAAGGCCTTGGAGTTTGAGATGTATTCGGACCAAAAGGATTCCGGGATTGCGAGATTAGAACATACGTGGGACATTAATTAACTTGTAAAAAGCAGAAATGCTGCGCCGTAAGAAATGATATGGCGCGGCATTTTTATGTGTTACAGATTGGTCAGTAAACGCAGTACTTGATCAAAGTCAAAGGGTTTTAAAATATTGGGACTGTGTTCCAGTTGACGCCCGCTTTTATTTAAATCCTCAATAAAGCTGTTGAGCTCTTCCGGATGAACCGGATAGACGCCTGGAATACCTCCGATGTGCTGCAGGCACATTTCATCGGACATCATGCCATCCAATATTGATATAACCGGAAGGCCGCTTAGCGCTGCCTCAAAAACGATAGAAGAATCTCCGCTGGCAATTATAAGATTGTATTGTGACATAGCGCCATATACAGTGACCGACGGGTCCAAAAATGTAAAGCCATGATCAGTCAGGATTTGACTAAGCGTAGGATCCGTTCCGGGCATTTTAAGTGGAATAGAGGGCGATATATATTTTATGAACCAATCAGCATACCCCTTAACTCCTAAAATTTTGTAAAAAGAGGAAATATTGCTGGGAAAAAACAGAGGGGAGTATGTGGAGGGGACCTCTGTATAAGCGGGAGACACCTCTTCGCGTTTTTTAATCCATCCCACTATATCTACATTGGGGCATATTGTCTTAAGCTTATAATAATCGTTATTGATATAGGGAAGCATCACATGATCAAATAAATCAAGCCAGTTCATTTCACTGGGGTGCATAAAGCACTCCAGATCATGGGGATAATATACGGAATAAACCGGTTTTAGAAAGTCCAGCATTTCGATGGCGGAAATGACAGCAGAATCTTTCCAAAAAAAGTCATCATAGTTAAATTCATCAAACCACAGATGTGCCGAGGTAATGTAGACAATGGAATAAATCTGCTTCTGTTCCGCAAGCAGATGATAGGTTTCGGCGCGTGATAGGGGGGTATATTGATCATCTACAACAAGCGTGTGAAATCCGCGTTCCTTCATGTGGGCTGCTAAAGGAAGAAGCGAATTTTCTCCTCCATAGCCGTGAAATACATATAGTAAGTTATTGTTCATAGTCAGACTCCTTGCTCAATTTAAATATGATCAAATGAAAATTCATGTTCGGATAAATTCCCCTTGCGCTGGGCGGTATATACAATTACCCCGGACTTCTGTTCTAAGATCGGAGAATTGCCTTGGGTATACATATAATAGCCGTTGTGGTTAATTTCATCATTGCGGTAATAATACCGGGTCGTATCCAGCGGTTCGCTGTGGTAGGAATTTGATACAAACGTTGCTTCTACCTGAAAGAAACCATGTTTATGAAGCTGCGATCTGACAAAAGTGTCTGAAAGCAGATAAGGATAATAACCGAAGCCATGCCGTGGAGATGTGATGGAATAAACATTTTCGTCTGTAAAGATACACCCATTTTGCAGATCTTCGATTGACAGCCGATTGACAGCAAATTTTAAAAGCTGAGCACGCAAGCTCACGGGGATAACACCATGACCAATATAGATGAATGGAAATTCATTATAGCCAGGTTTGAGGTAAAGCTCCTCTTCAAAGGGAATTTCGGGGAATGCAAACGAATAGCGTTTATATTGTGTTCCGGTTTTAAACAGAATTTCTGCATTTTCTTCCAAAGAAAGGAGAATACATCGAACCTTTATTTTGCGATATGAACAGCTGTTGTTGTAAACCATGAGCGATCCATGCGATTCATCTCCGTGAAACCATCTGTTGCAGGAACCAAAAAGCGGAACTTCTATGTCTGACCATTGAGGTCCCCAAAGTGCAGTGATTTCTTTGGCGGCCAATGGAAGGGAGGGCATTGTAAAAATAAAGCGGTCTTTCACACAACGAGCAAATTCTAAAAGACGACCGCCGGTCAGGAGTTCATATATGATACTCGGCGATGTTACGAAATATGAATCGCTTACAGGCCAGGTTTTACATGATGAATCTGGAGTGAATTGTTCCAAGTTTTGCATATTACAATGGGATGGCGCTAAAGCTTCAGCAAACTGACCTACAGAGCTGCCGCCTCCTTCCTGCGAAAAGGCAGAAGCAACCGCAAGACGCAGTTGTTCGATTCTGGAGAGGGATAACGCTTGGTGTTCAAGGGCAGCGGGAGTGATTTTAGGGAAAGTAAATAGAACGGTAACATTGCTTTCCGGACTGTTTGAATTAAAGCGGCTGCCTTTCCGGTTATTTACTAATTTTAATTTTTCTTTTAGCTTAAAGAGGTAATAGGCATTTCTGTACCGATTGAGATCAGAAACAGCAAAGCGGTTATCGAATTCCTCGGATTTGCAGATACAATAGAGAAGCCCCTCCCGCGGCATACCTTTTTTAAGTAGTTTGAGGTGATGGAGTAAGTCAAATGCCGCGACAGGACGTTGTAATAAGGTCTGATAAGCGGCTTCAATAAAATTTACATTTCCCTGGAGCTGCAGCAGAGATATGAAATCTATGGATTCAGAATGCATAGTGGTCTCCCGTCTGATTTTATAGTGATATATAGAATATTTTATCATGGGATGTTGGATGGGGCAAGGAGGAATATTCGGGGGAGGAAGCGGGAGTTAAAAGGGGAAGTTTGTTTGACGTTATGGGGGGAATATGTTATGATAATGTAGGTTTAAAGTATAATTTTTCAGGTGGGTGGTAAAAGACAGATGACAGATGAATTATATGTAGTTCGCTCATTTATTGAACATTTTTCGTGTTATAAAGATAAAAAAATTGTGATTTATGGAAAAGGGCCAAAGACAAAGCAGATTCTGGATGCCTGTCCGGATTATAACATTGAAGGGCTTATGGACGGAGCCTTGAAAGGCGGATATATTCATAATAAAAAAATACTGTCTCCAGACGAGGTGGCAGTGATCAAACCGGATATCGTAGTCGTAGTTGCTAAAGTGGAGAGCACAGCAATCGTATATCAACGAATTGGAAAATTCTGCTACGATCATGCGATCCCTCTGTATGGAATAAATGGAAAAAACCTCCATGAGTATTATGGAGTCGGTGAATTTCATTCAATTAACTCTCCTTATTTTCTCAAATCGGAAGAAGAACTGAAGGCGCAGATTCGAAGCCATGAAATTATTAGCTTTGATATTTTTGATACGCTGATTATGCGGAAGACGTTTAATCCTCTGGATGTATTTGAAATTGTGGGCAGTAAGGCCCGACGGCGGGGACTGGTATTTGAGGATTTTTTTGGACTGCGGCGAAAAGCCGAGATGGAGAATCCGATTCAGGAAGTAAACCTCTATGAAATCTATGACGAATTCCAGCGTCTGACAGGTATTACGGATGCTCAGAAAGAGCAACTGTGTAATCTGGAGATTGAAGTGGAGAAGCAGGTTTTAATCCAACGTGCCAAAATGGTGGAAATATTTGAATATGCTAAGCGAATTGGCAAGAAAGTATATTTGATTTCAGATATGTATCTGCCTCAGCCGGTGATTGAAGAGATTCTTACAGAATTAGGAATTCAGGGATATGAAAGACTGTACCTTTCCAATACGCTCCGGCAGGCCAAATGGAGCGGCCTTTTCAAACGATTTAAAGAAGAGGTTCCTGGAGAATCCTATCTTCATATAGGCGACAATGAGGACGCGGATGGTAATTATGGCAGCCAGGCGGGCCTGGATGTTTATCTGATAAAAAAGGCGGTGGACATGCTGGAACTGTCTTCCTACGCGCCTATCACAAGGATTTTGAACAATACAAACGGGCGTTCCCTTGTGGGGCTGTTTATTGCCCGGGCGTTTAATGATCCATTCTGCCTTGGGCAGACGGACGGAAGACCTGAGATTAATGCTGTGGGGGATATGGGCTATCTGTTTACCGGGGCGCTTCTGACCACATTCATTCTCTGGATTGTAGAGTGTATGAAGAAGGGGGATTATGAGGACATTCTCCTTTCTGCCAGGGATGGCTATTTGCTGATTAAGCTGTACCGCTTTGCGCTGGATACCCTAGGATTGGAGGAGTTGCCCCGGGGAATATATTTCCAGACCTCGCGAAAGGTATGTGCGGCGGCTTCAATGGATAACGAGATCGATATCGGGTGGTTATCCAGAGTCCCAACCTACTGCTCGTATGAGAAGATGATGCATGAACGTTTTGAAATCCCGGAGGCTGAGGTATTGCCCTATGACTGGGATCACGAAACGGATGTATTTTCTTATGCGCAAAAGCATAAGGACAAAATTTACAGAAGCTCCCGTAGGATTCGCATGAATTACTGGAAATATATGGAACAGATAGGGCTTCATATGGGAAGCAAGTATGCTTTTCTGGATTTCTGTGCAACGGGAACTTGTCAATATTTTCTGGGTAAAATAGCTCCCTATGAGCTTCACGGATTGTATTTTTGCCGATATTTCTGCGAAGGAAATATTGTGAATCAGGTATCAGCAGACGGATTATTTAAAAATTATGCTTTTTATGCGACAGAAAGTTATTTTTATGAGCACTATCTGTTTTTGGAGACTATTATGACTTCTTTTGAACCGACCCTTGTCAGCTTCGACGGTCAAGGCAATCCTGTGTACGGGGTGGAGGAACGGTCAAAAGAGCAGTTGCAGTATGTAAAAGATATGCATGAGGCTATCAAGGCCTATTTTGAAGAATATGTATCCTGCCTTTATGTGCCCGAGCAGGAGATTGATAAGGAGATTGCGGACCGACTGTTCAGCTTTATGGGAAGCGGCTATACGAGGCTGGAATGCGAGGCGTTGAATCATCTGGAACTGGAAGACGGGCTTGGGCGGGGAACAATCAAGATCCCCAAAATTAACTGAGTATTTGAGGGAGCGGCAATGGCGAAACTTTATTGTAGACAGAACCTGGTTGAGACAGAGATACCACAGTCAGATCGGGATATCCGCCGGTATATTGAAGAAAACAAAAGCGAAGATTATGATTCGGTGATCGGAAATGATCCGCGATGGGAAGTTTTTTTACATCTGTCCCAGATGAGAACATCTTTGGTAAACTGGTATGAATTTAAAGAAGGCAGTACACTTCTGGAGATTGTAGGAGGCTTTGGGGCTCTTACCGGAGTTTTCTGTGACCGTTGCGGGAGCGTAACGGTTTTGGAATCATCACCATACCGGGCGGAAGCAATCTGTAAACGATATGAGAACAGGAAAAATCTTTCTGTGTATGTGGAAACGCTGGAAAGTTTTCAGACCTCTGAAAACTTTGACTACATTGTGCTGGTTGGAGGGCTGGAGAATATTGCCCGGGCCGGTATGCTTGCAAAAGACTACAGTGTATATTTAAAAAGGTTGGAGGCGTGGCTCAAGCCGGATGGAAAACTTCTTCTGGCAGTGGATAACCGATATGGGCTTCGGTATTTCTGTGGGACGCCGGAGCGCCATACGGGGAAGCCGTTCCGCGGGCTCAATCAGTATCCGGACAGTCCGTTGGGACGGGCTTTCGCCCGGCAGGAGCTGATATCGATTTTGGAAGCGGCAGGTTTTTCATATCATAAATTTTACTATCCCTTGCCGGATTATGTGGTCCCTCAGTTGATCTACTCTGAAGCATATCTACCCCAGAAGGATGTCTGCGAACGGCTGGTATTTTACTATGAGGATACAGCTTCGTTGGTGGTGGACGAGAGATTGCTGTATGAAGATATTATTGAAAACCAAGTATTTGAATTTTTTGCCAATTCCTTTTTTGTCGAGTGCGGCTGGGATAAGGGCTGCTCGGTAATCTACGGGGCTCTGACCACTGACCGGGGGCCGGAATGCGCGCTGGCCACAACGATACATGATAATGATACAGTTAAAAAGAAGGCATTATACTCCGCGGGGATAAAAAGCGTCCGCAGTGTGTATGAAAATATTCAGGAGTTGGAACAACGAGGAATTCACGTAGTGCCTCATCAGTGGGAGGACAGGGGAGTCGCCATGCCCTTTGTGAAAAGTGTAACGTTTTCTGATTATCTGAGGAGTATTGTGAAAGAGAAACCGGATTTGTTCGAAGAACTACTGGATATGCTTTATAGTCAGATTCTGATGTCTTCTGACAGGGCGGCCGACGAGGAAAATACCCTTCTCGAAGGAGCGGATAAACACATTGATTTTGGGCCGATCCTAAAAAAGGCGTATATTGACATGGTACCGTTTAACTGCTTTTATGTAAATAATGAATTTGTCTTTTTTGACCAGGAGTTTTCCAGAACAAACTTTCCGGCGAAATATGTGCTGTTTCGTGCGCTGAAATACACATATTTGTCGATTCCTTTTGCAGAGGAATATGTTCCCCTGGGAAAACTAATTGGGAAATATCACATAGAAGAGCTGTGGCCGATATTTACGAAAGAGGAAGACCGGTTTGTGGGTGGTAATAGAAGGTATGATATTTACCGGAATTTCTATTCCAGGACGTGGGTTGACAGGCAGCAGATATACGATAATGGAGACCGGCTCCTGAAAGGAACATTTTGATGACGGATTTACGGAACGATTTTTATAATAAAGAGCGGATATGCGGTCATGTGGTGACTGAAAAAATGAAACGGATCTGGGCGGTGCAGCTGGATTTGCTCAGGGAGTTCAAACAGATTTGTGAAGAGAATGGCCTCCGCTATTTTTTGTGGTCAGGCACGCTTTTAGGAGCGGTACGCCATCAGGGCTTTATACCATGGGATGATGATATCGATGTGGCTATGCCCAGGGAAGACTATGACCGCTTTCGCAGCCTTGCCGGGCAGGGCCTGAAAAAGCCATACGAGCTTCAGACCAATGAAAATGACAGCGGCATTTTCAGGGGAGGTCTGATGCGCTTCCGGAACAGCGATACGACCGGAGTGGAAATTCAGGACGTGGAACGATTCTGCAACTGGGGAATTTGGATCGATATTTTAGCGCTGGATTACATTTACAAGGATGAAGCGAAGCGGGGGGAACAGTTCCGGAAGATCGGGATTTACAAGCGTCTGTGTATGCTTCAGACTCACGGAGAGAGTTATTGGGAATTTCAGAATCTATCCAAATGGAAGAAAAGGGCATATCGCCTGATTGTAAAACGTCTGGGGAGACAAAAGCTTTTAGAGCGCTACGATGAAGCGTGCAGAATGTGTCCGGAAGAGGAAGGACGGTATATCGGCCCGTTTACCGCAGGCTTTATGAGGGACTCCTATCAATGCTTTTATAAAGAAGATTTTGCGGACGCTCAGGAATTGAAGTTTGAGAACATGCTGCTGGCCGCGCCGGCGGGCTATGAGCGTTATCTGAGCATGGTAAACGGAAATTACATGCAGTATCCACCGGAGGAACTGAGAGTTCCCAAGCACAGAGGGATTTTTGATCCAGATACCCCCTACAGTCTGTGGCGCCGAAGACTTGCAGGAACCTTTCGGGGAATAGAGGGAAAAACCATCGTTATTTTTGGCGCTGGAAACATGTTTGAAGACTACATGAGGCGTTACGGGGATCGTTTTCGTCCCGCTTTTATTGTGGATAACGGAAAAAGCAAGTGGGGGAAAATGGTTCATGGAATTATGGTGAACTGTCCTCAGGAGCTGCTTGCCGTGCCCAAGGAAAATCTGAGGGTGATTATCTGCAATATATATTACCGGCAGATTGCAAAGCAGCTGGAGGAAATGGGGATTGAGGACTATTATCTCCATATTGAGAACCGGGATTGGCTGAATGATATCCTCTTTCCGGAAGAGAAAATAACGGAGGACGATAAACTAAAAATACAGCCGATTCATATCCGGCCGGGATACAAAATTGAGCAGAGTACAGGTTTTTTGGTCGAGGAATGTCCGGACTGCATGGCCAGCGCAGATTTTTATTACGCGGATGCAGGCAGTAGAATTGTTTGGCAGAATCCGGCGTATGAATATGGGATTGCTACCTACTCCACTGCGGTTGACGGTACCTATATTTATACTTATTGTTACCAGAAAGAGGAAAACTGGACCAGCTATAATCATGATTTCTCCGATGAGATGTTCAGAAAACGGGATTATGTGTTCAGCGACGAGCGGTATTTCCGTATTTGCATTCGCAGAAGCGATGGACAGAACATTGAAGAATGGGAAGCCGAGAACGTGGAAAATATTCTGCGCTATGAGACCCATGAGCGGCAGTACGAAGAAAAGGCATATTTCGCCGACGAGATACGCGATACGGCCACAAAAGTGTTGCGCTGTAAGAAAAATTCCCTGACTCTGGGCGTGATCGCGGATACCCATTATGTGGTTGGAGGAACCTGGGAAGATACGGCCCGTAATATCGGGGCGGTTCACCGTCAGGCGGGCTTTGATGGGATTGTTCACCTGGGAGATCTGACGGACGGTATGGTTGCCAAAGAGCTGACAAAGCAATATGCTGAACGGATATTGAGAGATTTGAGACAGAATCATATACCGGTGTATGTGGTACAGGGAAATCACGATTCAAACTATTTTTCAGGTAATCAGGAACCTATGGATGATGAGGAGCAATATGAGCTCTATCAGAGTTTTAACCGAGTCCGGGTTTCGGGGGAAGCGGGGAAGCTTTGGTATTATAAGGACTTTAGTGAATTGAAACTCAGATTGTTGTTCCTGCTATCCTTTGACTACCGGGAGAAGGTACGCTACGGATTTCCTGAGGAGGAGTTGGACTGGGTTTCGGAGACTTTGGCACAGTTGCCGGAAGGATATAAGGTTGTGGTATTTGCCCATGTGCCTCCGCTTCCGCAGATCCATTACTGGAGCGATCAGATCCGCAATGGTGAGGAGCTAATCCGTTTGCTGGAAGAACATCATTTGTCTCACAACCGGAATATCATGGCGTATGTTCACGGACACAACCACTGCGATCAGATATACAGAGAGCGCGAATTTCCGATCATCTCTGTAGGCTGCAGCAAATGTGAGTATTTTGTGGATAAGAAGCCGGAGGGCGCATACACGCCGGAACGGAGATTGGGATGTGTTTCCCAGGAACTATGGGATACTATGGTGATCAATACGAAGGAAAACAAAATTGACTTTATACGATTTGGAGCCGGGGAAGACAGGATCATAAAATTGTAAGCCCTATTTCCTCTAATATGTGGTAGAATAAGTAAAAGGTAAAATATGAACGATACAAAGATATGGGCTCACAGGGGAGCCTCCGGCTATGCGCCGGAAAATTCACTGGAGGCCTTTGAGAGGGCGGTCCGTCTGGGAGCGGATGGGGTAGAACTGGATGTTCAGATGACACGGGATGGAGAACTTGTGGTGATCCATGACGAGCGGATTGACCGGGTGAGCAATGGAAGCGGAATGGTTGGTGAGTATACCCTGAGCCAGTTGCGACAGTATGATTTTAATCGAACCAATCCGGAATTCTCCAATGTGAAAATACCGACGTTAGAAGAGGTTTATGATCTCTTGAGGGAAGCGAATCTGGACATCAATGTGGAATTAAAGACTGGTATCTGCTTTTATGATGGATTGGCAGAACGAGTACTGGAACTGACTGGGCGGATGGGTATGGTAGATAAGGTCTGGTTTTCTTCCTTTAATCATTACAGTATCCGTAGGCTCAAGGAATTGAATCCCAAGGTTAAAACCGGACTGCTCTATTCGGATGGTATCTGCGATCCTGTTGGCTATGCAATTATGGCGGCAGGAAATGGTTCCCCGGTTGATGCCCTTCATCCTGCGTGGTATAATTTGCAGTATCCGGGTGTTGTGGATAAAGCTAAAGTGAAGAATATGAAAGTACACGTCTGGACCGTGAATTCGGAAGAACACGCCCGTGTGTGTTTTGAAATGGGCGTCGACGCGATTATAACCAATTATCCGGATATGGCCAGGGAATGGCGGAAAATGTATGATGGAGGAAAACGGAGAAAACGCAAATGAAAAAAGTAATTACATATGGCTCCTTTGACCTGTTTCATGAAGGACATTACCGCCTTCTGCAGCGGGCAAAGGCGCTGGGGAACTATTTGATTGTAGGGGTGACCACTGAGCACTATGACGAGTCCAGAGGGAAGCTGAATGTGGTGGATTCTTTGATGGAACGGGTCGAGCATGTGCGTCAGACGGGACTCGCCGACGAGATCATCATAGAGGATCATGTTGGGCAAAAGGTCGAGGATATACAGAAATACCAGATTGATATTTTTACAGTAGGCTCGGATTGGATCGGGGCCTTTGACTATTTAAAGCAGTATTGTCAGGTGATCTATCTGGAGAGGACCAAGGATGTGTCCAGCACCATGTTACGGGCTCGAAATTTCCCGATCATCAAGCTGGGAATTATTGGGTGCGGAAGAATTGCGACCAGAATGGTTCCGGAAGTAAAGTATGTCAGCGGTATCTATGTGGAAGGGGTATACAATCCGCATATTGAAAGTGCAGAGCGGTTTGCAGACAAATGTGAATTGAATTTTTATACGGATGATCTGAAAGAGTTTTTTGAGAATATAGATGCTGTTTACATTGCCTCTCCCCACGATACACATTTTACTTATGCTAAAGAAGCGCTGCTGAACGGAAAGCATGTGCTGTGTGAGAAGCCGATTACTCTGAAGCAGGAGCAGGCGATTGAACTGTATAAGCTGGCGGCTGAGCAGAAGTGCGTGTTAATGGAAGGGATTAAAACAGCTTATTGTCCAGGATTTATTCAAATGCTGGGAATAGCCAGAAGCGGAGCGATTGGTACGATTCGGGATGTGGAGGCGTGTTTTACCAAGCTCACCAGTCCGATCCTGCGGGAACTGACCGATACAGAGTCTGGAGGAAGCTTTACTGAGCTTGCCAGTTACACGCTATTCGCTATTATCAAGCTGCTGGGGACTAAATATCAGGAGGTCCGTTTTGAAGGTTTTAAGGGAGATAACGGCCTGGATATTTATACCAAAGCCTATTTGAAATATCCGTATGCCATAGCCACCTCTAAAACTGGTTTGGGAGTGAAGTCCGAAGGACAGTTGACAATATCCGGAACGAGAGGTTATATAAAAATAGCGGCGCCATGGTGGAAGACACAGGAGTTTGAAGTCTGTTATGAAGATGTGAATCAGAACGAGCGGTATTTTGTGAAATATCTGGGTGAAGGGCTGAGGTATGAAGTTAGCGATTTTGTGTCGGCATTAAACGGATTTGAGAAGAGTGAGTATAAACTGACAGCAGAAGAGTCGATCGCAATTTCGGGGTTGATGGAGCATTTTTTGAACTATAAGAACTCAGGGGAATGTGTACATGTTACAGTTGGATGACAGGCAGTTAAGACAGCTTCAGATGATAGAATTAGAGATGCTGGTTGAGGTTGACCGTATCTGTAAAAAGTGTGGAATACAATACAATATTATTGCAGGAACCCTTCTGGGCGCGGTTCGCCACGGTGGCTTTATTCCATGGGATGACGATGCGGATGTGGCCATGCTCCGTCCGGAATATGAGAAGTTTCGGAAAGCTTGTAAAACAGAGCTGGATACCACCAGATTCTACTTCCAGGATCATCGAAATACCAGGGGGTATCGCTGGGGGTATGGGAAGCTGCGCAGAAAAAACACCCTGTTTCTCCGGGAAAACCAGGAGCATATGCCATACAGGCAGGGTGTTTTTATTGATATATTCCCTCTGGATGGGGTACCGGATAACTATTTACTCAGGAGCTTGCAAAATTTCCACTGCTATTGTGTGAGGAAAGTGCTGTGGTCGCCTGTAGGCCGGTTTGCCGCACCAAATACATGGAAGAAGGCCTGGTTTGGGGTGTTAAGCAAGATACCGGCGCAGGCGGTTTTTCGGCACTATCATCGTATGATTCATAAAAGCAATTTAAAACAAACAAAAATGGTTCGAATTTTGATGTTCCCGACGCCAAATAAGGCTTTTGGATATTACCGCAAATGGTATGAGGAGAGCGCGCCGATTACGTTCGAAGGAAAGATATTTGATGGAATAAAAAACTATGATGAATATCTGAGCTTTAAGTTTGGAAACTATATGGAGTTGCCGCCGGAGGGGGAGAGGAAGGTGCATCCGGTGAGTGATATTAAGTTGATACAGGTGTGAGTATTGCTATTGTGTGAGGTGTAACAAATGAAAGAATGTACAGATTGTTTAAATAGATTGAGTGAAGATTGGGCAGGGATTAACAGTTGCAGGTCAAATGAAGTAACGCTGGAGAGTGGTGACGGCATAGATCTTGATTGTTGTGGGAGGGTGGTTGTAATAATTTATGGCTTAGGAATTGTAGGAAGACGGAATCTGAAGAAAATAAAACAGGATTTTCAGATACAGTTTATAATCGATAATAGCAAAAAATATAACAGCTATGAAGGATTAGCAGTAAAAACACTGGAAGAAGCGGAGACGGAAATAAGAAGCCGCAAAATTGTTATTATGGGTACAGCCAGCGCATACCGCAGCATGGCAGCAACCCTTGAGAAAAAAGGTTTGCAGGAATTCAAAGACTACTGCGGGATTGAGCAGTTTTTGGTTGAATGGTATTGGAAGTATAAAAAAGAAGTATGTCTTTTACAGGTGGATGTTGCGGTTACCTTGAAATGTACGTTATGCTGCAGGGACTGCAACATGTTTATACCGTACCATGATGGTAAAATATTTACTTTTGAGGAGATGAAGTGGAATTTTGATTTGTTCTTTGGGCATGTCGATTATCTTTCCAGTTGCATTTTGCTCGGTGGAGAACCTTTGCTGAACCCGGAACTAGGTAGACTGATTGAGTATTTGGGAATATCCTACGGGAATAAAATTGGTAAAATTGGAATTATAACAAATGGCACATTAAAGCCATCGGATGAATTGTTAAGAATAATAAAGAAATATTATGTTGAAATAAATATTAGTGATTATACAAAGGAAGTACCATATAAAGAGTGTTTTGATAAAGTGGTTGAATGCTTTGAACGTGCGGGGGTTGTAGTTCAGATAAAGAAAGATTTAACATGGTGTTCATTTGGGTTTCCTGTAAATAGTTTTAAATATGAAAATCCAGAGGAGCATATGCACCGTTGTTCTACCCTATGCCACGGAATAAATGATGGAAGATATTATTATTGCCACATGGCTTGGAGCGCGGGACGATTGGGACTTTTTGAGGAGAAGGAGTCGGATTATATTGATTTGCAAACGTTAAAAGATGAAAGCAAATTATTGAGACACACTCTTGGAGAGATTAAATATGGGTTGAAGTTTTGCGAACTTTGCGGTGGAGCAGGAAGCGATAATTGTGAGTATGTATCAGCAGGGATTCAAATAAAAAAGGAAGGGTGCATAAAACATGTCCTCCAATTACAAAACGGAAAGTGATCTATTTCGAAGTAATTTCGAACACATTAAACACAAAAGAATTGTAATATATGGGATTGGGCGATATACAGCAACATTAATGCCGGAAATTCCTGATTTTAATGTTGTCGGTTTTATGGATAGGGACCAGGACAAAATCGGAACACTCATATATGGTCTTCCGATCTTAAAGAAAGAGGACGCGGAGGCAAAAGCGGATTTAGTTATTATAAATACAGTGGAGTCTTATTGGAAAACAATTTTTGCGCGAATACAGGATATACAGCTCCCGGTCTATTATAGAAATGGCAGACGGGCAAGTTTAGAGTATAACCATAATGAAAAATTGAACTATTGGGAAGTTTCATATGATGAATTGGCCCGAAAGACTAAAGAATATGACATTGTATCGTTTGATATATTTGATACATTGTTTATGAGAAAAACATATTTGCCTAAGGATAATTGGGATTTAATAGAGGAGATTATTCGTTTCGAATGGGGAGAAAATGTTGGTTTTAGGGAGGCAAGAGAGCAGGCAGCGTGTTCTGCGAAAAATGGGTATTCTACGTTAGATGAGATATATGTGGAGCTTGCAAATATTTTGAATTGGAGCGAAGAAAAAGCAGATAGAGCAAAAAAAATAGAGCTGGAGCTGGAATGGAAGATTCTTGTACCCCGTGATGATCTCATTTTATTATGTAAAGAGCTGATCACAATGGGCAAAGAAGTATTTTTTGTAAGTGATATGTATCTGCCGGCAGAGTGGATTTTTGAAGCATTGAAGCGGGCTAAAGTAAAATGTGATCTGAAAAACATATGGGTGTCATGTGAGAAAAAAGCAGGTAAATTCGATGGTAGCCTGTGGAAGCTTTATCAAGAACAGCTTCTAAAAGGGAAAAAGGCATTACACATAGGGGATAATCAATATTCCGATATTGCAAATGCTGTTAAATACGGGATTACGCCATTCTATATTATGTCAGGACGGGATATGCTGGCAGTTTCATCTTTGAGCAAAATACAGCCGTATATATGCTCGCGATCAGAATCAAAAATAATGGGGTTAATCATACAGAAAATAGCAGACAGCCCATTTGCGTTAAATCAAAGTAAAGGGAAAATCTGGTTTCAGACACCTGAAGATTTTGGATATTGTGTTTATGGACCTGTTATTAATTCGTTTCTTACGTGGCTGATTCAAAGGGGAAAATGCGATAAGATAAATCAGTTGATTTTTATGGCTCGAGATGGATACTTTTTGAATGAGGACTATAAATTTTTTGTTAATGAGGTGCTGAAAGAAAGGGGACCATATCCAAAGGCGCGATATCTTTTGACATCCAGAAGGATTGCGATGGTAGCTGCCTCGGGGGATGAGGATGGATTTGAAGAGTTAATAAGTTTCCCTTTTAATGGCACTTTTAAAGAATATATGAGTATTCGGTTTGGCATGAATGATGTGAAAGAGGAGGAGTACATTAATTTACCAATGGAGCTGACAAAAGTAAGAAATTTGGTAGAACCATTTTTAACACAAATGAAAGAAAATATTTCCGCAGAGCGACAAGAGTATCTGGAATATTTAAACTCCTGTGATATAAAAGAAAATTCAGCTTTTGTTGATACATGGTTTTATGGAAATACTCAATATTACCTTAATAAGGCTGTAGGGAGTAATCTGATTGGGTATTACTTTGCAGTTAACTTATCAGCAGAAAATCGTTGCAGTAAAAAAAATAAAATGGTTCCTTGCTTTCAAAAGGAGAATGATCTAAAGGCAGAGGATTGCCAGTTGCTCCGTAAGGCATTAGTTACAGAAGGGCTATTGACAGCACCCTATGGCATGATTAGTTCTGTTATGGCAGATGGCACATTTAAGTGTTTGGAGATGAAAGAAAATCAAAAAAGATTTGATATAAAAGAGAAAATCAATGCAGGCATTAAAAACTTTATCAAGGACTTCTGGGAATGCACTTTTTCAGGAGAGGTGTATTATGTAAAGCCAAATGAACTGTTTGTGGATAAATTATTTGGATGCTGGCTCGAGGGTGGATGTGGACTATCGGACCTTATAAGGGATAGTTTTTGGAGTGATAATGTGATGGTGCAAAAGAGGGAGTTTAAAATATTTGAATAAAAAGGAGGTAGCAGATTGTTATGCAGTTAAAGTTTGCGGTTTGGGGCAGCGGCCTTAGAGGCAGGGCAATTATGGATGTTATTGGGAAAGAAAGAGTTGCAGTGATAGTTGACAGTGATAGAAAATTGGTGGGAAATAAAATCGATGACATTTTAATTGTAAGCGAAGAAGAGTTTGTGACGGAGTTCAGGGAGTGCCCTCTGATTATTACACCCTTAGACTATAAAGATATTGTTGTTTATATTGAGAAATGTGGTATTAATTCCTATTTTATCTTGAATGAAGAGTGTTCAGAGTTAATGGGGTATGGTTGTAAAGATGTCATAAGCCAACTTGCTAATACCTTCTCCATTAGTCAGTGTATATATTTTTATGGAATAAATTTGCTTGGGTTATTATTAGGTGAGGAGTTGGAAAATAGGGGCTGTAAGGAAGTTTATATGGTTCCATCGAAATCCAATACGGAAAAATTTGTGGAATCAATCAAAGAGATAATGGTAGCCTCTCATGTAAAGTATGTAGAGGAGGTTGAGCAAGAACAAGCAGATAAAATCATAATAACTTTAAGCAAAGATAGAGATTTTTATAATAAATATTCTGCGAATGGAAAATACGAACAGATTTATGATTTGTCTTATCGCATAAAAAAATATTATAATGCCAAGATAGAGCAATTAAAACAAGTTCATAAAGGGAAACGCTGCTTTATTGTTGCTACAGGTTCTAGTTTAAAAGGAGAGGATTTAGAAAAACTTAGAGAGGAAAACGAAATTTCCATTAGTATGAATCGAGTGTACAGCTTTTTTGAAAATACCCGATGGAGGCCACAGTATTATGTATTTATTGATAGAGGTGGAATCAAAAATTACGAAGAAGATATAAAACGATTAGATTTAAAAACAATGATTATAGGAGATGGATATGAAGAATTTTGGGAGGATTTTAATAATGAGAATATGTACAAGATTCATGTAACGCACACCAACTCGGATTCTAATGTGCTGGATTTTTCTGAACAATGTGAACAGGCGGTGTATGGAGGGGCTACAGTAACATATTGTTGTATACAATTAGCCGTTTATATGGGATTTGATACAATTTATTTGCTTGGTGTAGATTGCGATTATAAGCAGGGAGGATCGAGTCAATATTTCACTTCCAACTATGTAAAGCAGGGTGTCAAGAGTGGAAGATATGATTTAGAAGAAAATTTGGCAGCATATAAAATGGCTAGAGAATACGCAGAAAAGCATAATATTAAAATTTACAATGCAACGCGTGGCGGGAAGTTAGAGGTATTCGAACGAGTTAATTTTGATGAAATTTTTATGAGAGAGGGGGACGATGAATGAAAACGGCATGTATTATACCTATAAAAAAGAATTCGGAACGAGTTCCGGGAAAAAATTTTAAGATGCTTTGTTCTAAAAGGTTATATGAGTTCATAATTGAGCATGCGATAGAAGCTAACTGTTTTGATGATATTTATGTGGATACAAATAGCGATGAAATTAAGGAGTATGTTAAGAAAAAAGGATTAAAAGTGATTGACCGTATAGAGATTTTAGCGAGTAATTGCGCTAATGGCAATGACCTTTTAGTTTATCATCAGGAAATATGTCCAAATTATAATTATTATTTTCAGCTGTTTGCAACAGCTCCTTTTTTACAGCCGAAAACAATAAAAAGTTGTGTAGAAACACTCTTAGTCAGCGAGACATGGGATTCGTGCTTTACAGCCATTCGACATAACGGCTTTTTTTGGTTGAATGACAATCCTGTAAATTATAGACCCGAAATATTACCGAGGAGTCAAGATATGGTTCCGATAATTGAGGAAACAACGGGCTTATATGGAATTGAAAGTTCTGCGCTTAAACGTTATAAATGCAGAATTGGACGGAAGCCGTACATACATTTGGTCAGTGAGTTTGAAGCGGTTGATATAAATACAGAAGAGGATTTAAGTATAGCTGATTATATTGGAAGAGCTTATTGGAAAATGGGCGAAAGCTAAGAAGTGAAGGGTAATAGAGGCGAGCCTTATGAATGAAAAGACGCAGAAATATACGGTTTTATTCTATACAAACTATTGGGTTAAAGCTGGGCTTGAAAGAGTTTTGGCAATTATTTTACCAGAATTGGCAAAATGTTATAATGTTATTTTGGCGACAAACGCAAGTGGTACTAAGGAGGGATTTGAACTTCCTGTTCAGATTCTGCATTTACAAATAGATGATGAAGATAAAGCAAAAGTTCCTGAAGTATTATTGGATATTGTGAAGAATAATCATGTTGATTTGTTTGTGGGAAATTGCAATCTCATGAATTATATTTATGATGTTTATGAAATATTACTAGAAAATAATATAAAAGCAGTAGCAGTTAATCACGAATATTTTTTTGCGCCTAGTGGAAGTTTCTATCGCTATGATATTATGGAAGCACGCGAAAAGGTGTTTAGTAAATTAGAGGCAACCGTTTGGTTGACAAAGCTCAGTACATATTTGGGGAATATTATCTATGGAAATGCAGTATTAATACCAAATCCAAATAACTTTGACGATGACACGTTGATAAATAAAGATATCAACATAAAAACGATCTTATGCGTTGGACGTTTTAAGGATAAAAATAAGCGAGCTGATCGCGCCCTAATGGTTTTTCGAAGAGTTATAGAGCGGGTTAAAGATGCGAAATTAATTTTTGTTGGACAATATGACAAAGAGATAAAAATTTTTAACAACAGTCAGAGTATTAATGACTTTGTGGAGAGATTAGCGTTCCCAAATAGTAATTCTATAATATGGGAGGGCGAAAAGTCTAATGTAATACCATATTATCAAAAGGCTTCAGTGATATTGGTTGTGTCTGAAAATGAAGGTTTCCCAATGGTATTGATCGAGGCAGCGGCAAAAGGTTGTCCTGGTATCATCTTTGAAGTTCCGGGCTTGGATGATATTATTAATAATGGAGAAAATGGATATATTGTTCCTCAGGGAAATATTCAAGAAATGGCAGATAAAATATGTGATTTATTTGAAACTCCTGAATTGTTGCACAATATGCAATGTAGGGCGGCTGAACTGGCTAAAAGATTTTCTAAAACTATCATAATTCAAAAGTGGCAACGTTTGATTGAAACAGTTATATCAGGAGATAGGAAGAAACTATATGAAAATGTAAGATTAGGAGTTTTTGAAACCCAGGCAAAAACGGAGTATATTAATGCTATAAAATATACAAAAAATAAATTGCTAGAAGTAGATATAGAAAAATGTTCTATTCGGGATCTTTGTAAACTATATGAAGGGTTAGAAAGTTTGACAATTAAAAGACTAAACAAGTATTTATTAAATGAAGCAAATAAAATGAAAATATACCTAATAAAAGAGTTGCAGAGGCTTCCTTTAGATAATCCTTTTAAAGTTATTGGGATTTACGGAATGGGTAATCATACAGAAAACCTATTGTGGCAATATAAAAAGTTGGTTGGTAATATAGAGGCGAAAATAGTTTTTATAGACACTTATAAACCTACTTTCTCTGAACGCTTTTTAGGATATGAAGTTTATAATATAAATGACATATTAAATAGTAAAGTTGATGAGATTATAATCTCTTCTGTTTTATATGAAAAGGATATGCTTCAGAAGGTAAAAAAGCTGTATGGAGAAAAGTTTAAAATTTACAGATTTTACGAATATAGTAATGAGCGTTTATTCTAAAAAAGATAGTACAAGTTTTTAGTGTAAAGATTACGAGTCAGCGATGTTGGAGGGAAATCAAAGAGTATTAATAAACAATGGAGTAGAAACGGTATCAATTTTAATATATTAATAAATCAAAATTGTATTATCGTGCAACTAATGAAGAATATATTAAGATAGAGCTTCAATGGAATTTAGTTGAAAAGTATGTGTTAGATTAATGGTTTGTCTCATCTTGTTAAAACGTTTGTCATTTATTATAATTTCTTTTGATACTTATTTTAGAGGTCAGAGATAATGATTTTAGTCACAAAAGCACATTTTGAGTGGAGATAAAACCGTGGCTAAATTTAAGAGTCAAAGGTGCAAATGAATGGTGGAAATATGCAGAGATATTCAAGCTGTCTAAGATATATAAACGTTATTATGAAACAAGTAGGGGGTGGGCAGAAGGGCTGGATTGGACAAATTTTATAGGCAAATTATCAAGTGATAAGAAAATAGTTTTGTTTGGCTATTCAGAAATCGGACGTTCTGTATATTCCTATTAAAAAAAGCAGGACGCGATGATATAATTTGTTTTGCGACAACGATCTTCAAAAATGTGGTAGGTTTTATCAAGGTATACCAATCTTGAGAATAGAACAATTGCTTAATTTAAATGAACCTTTTAATGTAGTGATTACAAGTCAGTTATATTGGAAGGAAATCGAAGATCAGTTAGTAAGGAATGGGATAGAAGCATCGTCAATTGTAGTATATACTAATAAGTCGAAACTGTATTATCGCGCAATTGATAAACACTATATTGAGACGGAGCTTCGCCAGATTTGTTTTCAAGAGAGTTTGGTTGAAAAGTACTCGTTAGATGAATGGTTGTTTGGAATTGGCGATAAAAAAATATCTAGGAAGGACTGAAATGAATAGAGAAGTTGCAATTGTGCTGACAATAGAAAATAGTGCAGGAATAATAAATATTGGTAGCTTAATGATGTCAATATTAGAACATACAAACGCTGATGATGTTGTTAAATTTTATGTTTTAGTAAATGGAGATATAGATGATGATGGAAAGAAGATATTAAAAAAAATAAAATGGTATTATTCAAACTGTTTAATAAACTGTGTCGATATTCAGAAATGTTTAGAAATTAAAAGAGGGGAAGTTACATGTGAAGAATTAGACGGATATTACCGAATTTTATGTCCAGAGTTAATAGACGAAGACGAGTGCTTCTGTTTGGGAAGTAATATAATTGTGAAACGGGATTTGACTTCGTTATATGAGAGGAAAATAAAAGATGGCTGTAGTATAGCAGGTGTGAGGTCTTTGGAGGCTACTTGGGATAATGCAACTAATGAGAATTTGCAGACGGCGTTAGGCTTGGATAATTTAAAGCAGTACATATACTCTGATGTACTGTTGCTAAATCTTAATAGAATGAGACAGGAGAACTTTGTTGGAGAGAGTATTACTTTACTAAAAAACACACCATCTTTAACGTTTCAAAATCTAATTAATAAGGTACTATTTGGTAAAATAGATTATTTGCCATTGCAGTATAATGTAAGTAATGAATATTTTTTATGCATAGAAACCTGGTTTACTGAAATTTATACTGAAGAAGAGTTGTACTATGCAGATCAATTTCCGGTAATTGTTCGTTTTGGACATTTACAACCATGGGTAAACTCTCGACAACGAGGAAGTGATATATGGTGGAGATATGCGGAACAATTATTAGAACCACAGTTGATTGGGCAATTAAAAAATTTAGAAAAGCGTGAGAGTGGAAGTTCACTGAAAGTGTCACTTTTAGGAGAAAGTAAGAAATATAAGTCTATTGTCATATTTGGATTTACGAAGCTTGGTAAAGATATTTTGGATTTTTTGATGGATGAAGGAGTTGAAAAAATAAGATGTTTCTGTGATAATAGTATGGAGAAAAGAGACCAGCTATACCGCGGTATGAAGGTTGAGCTTTTAGAACAGTTAAAATTTAATTTGCAAGATACACTATTTATTAATGTGAGTCAAAGAGCTTACAATAGTATAGATAATCAACTACTTCGTTTTGGTATACAATACGAAAACATATTTCATTTTATGAATAAAAAAAATATTCAATATTATATGACTCTTGACGATAAGTATTATAGACAAGAACTGCAATGGATTAAAGAAAGGGAGGGGGATTATAATGTAGATATTTTAAATTTACCATTAGAAGAATTAGAAAAAATGTTGAAGGCCAAAGAACCAGGAGAAGCAGTTAAGTACCTTATTGATAAATATTGGATGAATACATGGTTCTTAGCACCGGGAAGGATTTCATAATTATTTAGAATATAGAGGATGAGTAAATGCTAAATATTAAGAATTGTACACGTAAAGAGTTTTTTACAACAGTTGGAAAGCGAGTGATCTATGCATTTGGAGCAGCGGCCCAGCCGCGTAATTTTGTTGAACGTAATCCAGAATATCATTTAGAGATGATTATAAATGCTTTTAGTGATAATAACGATGAAAAATGGGGAAAAGAATATGAATTGAATGGCATGAAGATTCCTATTATTTCTCCAGAGAAGATGTATTCTTATATAAAAAAAGAAGACGTAATACTTATTACTTCAAGGTTCTATGTTGAGATAATTGAGTTATTAGATAAAATACCGCAGTTAGATGGAATAGATTGTTATATTTTAACATATATAGAGCGAGTTAGAGAACAGATTGATGCACAGGAGACGAAGTTAATATACTCTCGAATGGAAAAGGATATACAAATACCTAAGATTATACATTACTGCTGGTTTGGAAGAAATCCAATACCAGATAAAGAGAAAAAGTGCATCGAAAGTTGGAAAAAAATGTGTCCGGGTTATGAAATTATTTGTTGGACAGAGGATAATTACGATGTCCATAAAAATAGATATATGGGTCAGGCGTATGATAGTAAAAAATGGGGATTTGTAGTAGACTTTGCCAGACTGGATTTAGTTACTCAATATGGAGGCGTTTATTTAGATGCAGATGTTGAGTTAATTAGGTCATTAGATGATTTGTTAAAATTCAAAGCCTTTGCAGGATATGAAAGCGAGAATTATGTTGCTTTCGGTTTGGGGTTTGGATCCGTTAAAAATCATAGAATAATGGAGGCAAATAAAGAGGTTTATGAAAAAGTGGCATTTTGCAATGAAAAAGGGGAACTTAACTTGACAGCAAGCCCAGTTTTACAGACTGAGAGCATGAAAGGTTTTGGTTTTGTTCCTGACGGACATTTTAAAATGGTTGATGATATGGCTATATTGCCACCTGAATTTTTATGCGGTATGAATGTATCAACAAGGATGTTAGAGATTACAGATAATACATATGCTATTCATCACTATTCGGCTTCTTGGATGACAGATGAAGAACGGCAGTGGGCAAAAACGAATGAGGACTGGATAAAACGAAGAGTAAATAAATCACAGTCAGAATAAAGCGGAGGTAATATCATGCCATTAGTATCTATAATTGTTCCGATCTATAATGTTGAAAAGTATTTGGTAGAGTGCCTTGAAAGCATTTGCCACCAAACATTAGCAGACATTGAAATAATTTGTATAGATGATGGTTCGACTGATGGATCGGTTGAGATTTTAAGGTCTTATGCCGAGCAAGATCCACGAATTATTCCTGTTTTAAAAAAAAACACTGGTTATGGTAATACTATGAATATTGGTATAAGCATGGCAATGGGAGAGTATATTGGTGTCGTTGAAAGCGATGATTTTGCTTCGAAAGATATGTTTGAAGTGTTATATAACATAGCAAAAGAACACAATGCTGATGTAGTAAAATCTAATTACTATATTTATAAAAGCATACCTAATGAGATTAAACTTTTGGAAGCTTTGAAAAATTGCCGATATAACGAAATATTTTGCCCTATTGACCAACAAGAAATAATTGATGTACAGCCAAGTATTTGGAGTGGAATTTATAAGAGAGATTTTTTGCGAGCAGAAAATATTAAATTTTTGGAAACACCGGGCGCCTCCTTTCAAGATACTTCATTTATTTTTAAGATATGGATATATGCAAAACGTGTATATCTAATAAAAGAAGCTTTTTTATATTATCGATGTGACAATCCGACAGCATCTGTTCGGTCCCAAGATAAGGCGTTTTGCATATGTACAGAGTTTGAAGAAATAGAAAAAGTATTAAATCAAAATGTTATAAAACGACAGAAATTAGAAAAAATATATTTGCAAAGAAAGTTTAACGTATATATGTGGAATTATAACCGATTAGAAGGACAGATTAAAGAAAAATTTTTAAAGAGGTTTATTATGGATTTTTCTGAGTATATAAACCAAACATATTTAAGTGAAGGTAAGTTTTCAGAAAAGATAATAGCAGATTTTGGGAAAAAAATATTTAATGATTAATATTATAAAGTAATTAATATGAGGTGTGATTCTAAGCTTATGAGGGGATACATTATGGATAAAATAGCCGTTTTGATACCGTGTTTCAATGAAAGTAAGACAATTAAGAAAGTTATCATGGATTGGAAACGAGAGCTGCCGGAGGCTCAGATTTATGTATATGACAATAACTCTACTGATGGAACAGACGTTATTGCACGGGAAATAGGTGCTATTGCGGTATGAGTATCAGCAGGGTAAAGGAAATGTGATTAGGAGAATGTTTCGTGAGGTAGATGCAGAGTGCTATATTATGGTCGACGGTGATGACACATATCCGGCCGAATATGGTCGCGAAATGGTCGACAAGGTGATAAACAAGAAGGTAGATATGGTTATAGGAGATAGATTGTCTTCTACATATTTTGAAGAAAATAAGAGACCCTTTCATAATTTTGGTAATAACATTGTAAAAAAAACTATAAATAATTTGTTTAAAAGTAATATTAATGATATTATGACTGGTTATAGAGCATTTGGTTATCAATTTGTAAAAAGTTTTCCTGTGCTATCAAGGGGATTTGAAATTGAAACTGAGATGACAATACATGCTGTTGACAAAAATATGATGATTGAAAATATCGTTATTGACTATAGAGATCGACCCGACGGGAGTGTTTCTAAATTAAACACATATGTTGATGGCGTTAAAGTTTTAAGAACCATTGTAAGACTTTATAAAAATTATAAACCATTCCAATTTTTTGGTATTATTGCGTTGGGGCTTGCTGTACTTTCTATAGTAATGTTTATACCTGTATTTGTAGTATACCTCAAAACTGGATTAGTGCCCAATTTTCCAACATTAATAGTTAGCGGTTTTGTAGCACTAGGCGCAATTGTTTCGTTTTTTTCGGGCTTATTACTAAGCTGCATTGCAGAAAAGGAACGAAGAGAATTCGAGTTTAGACTATGTCTTTTAGATTTATATTGGAAAATAAAAAATGAAAAGAAGTAGGTTTTAAGGTGGGGCCTAGTAGCAACGTATTTAAGATCCTGTTTGTTTAAGCAAATTATAAAAAGAAAGAAGTGGTTTAATGTAGCAATAAATAAACATTAAACCTAATATGTGTATATGGAAATGAAGAAAATAAAAATTGATTTCAAACAGTTGATTTATTATATTTATATGCTTCTTTTGTCAAGTACGATAGTTATAGGAAACAAAATTAATGTTTATGATGAACCACATTTTAAGCAGGTTGATCTTATTGATATGGTAAACATAATTATATTGATGACGATCTTCTCATTTTGTGGTAAGGCTTTGTTGTCGTATATAGATTGTAACCAAATAAAGATTCGTGTAGTAAAGACTAGTAAAAGATGGTGGTTTATATCATCTGGATTATTGTTTATACTATGGGGAGCATGGTTATTTGTATACTATCCGGGAATGATTTCACCAGATTCAGTACATTCGTTATTACAGGCTGAAAATTTGGACTTATTAACTAATCATACGCCAATTATGTATACCCTACTGATTACTATATTTGTTAGGGCAGGGTGGTTTGTAGGGGATAGAAATTTCGGTGTATTTTTATTTTCAATAGTGCAAACCGTTATTATGGCAATATCGTTGGGGTATTCAGTCTATTGGGTTAAAAAACATTTTTTGTGTAAATTTCTCCCAATCATTGTTCTGGTGTATTTTGGACTTAATCCAATTATAGCGATTTATTCTATAACGATGTGGAAGGATATATTATTTTCAGCGTGGATACTATTGAGCTGCTTAGTGCTAATTGATATTGGAATTAGTGAGGGGAAAGAGTTAGAAGATAAGAAAGGAATTGTGAAATTAATAACGATTTTTATACTGATGTCTTTTGGCAGAAATAATGGAGTGTATATAGTTACATTTGTTTGGTTAGGGCTTCTATTGTTATTTAAAAATGTAAGAAAAAGAATTATAATTGCTGGAGGGAGTGTTATATTCGCAATTATTCTTATTCAGGGGCCTGGATACAAGAAACTTGGAATACCTAATTCAGGATTTGCTGAATCGGTTGGAATCCCTTTGCAGCAAATATCATATTCTATTAAATATGATGGGCCGCTCGACGAAAAAGATCAACAATTTATTGAACAAATTTTACCGATAGAGGTAATAAAAAGAGAGTATACACCTCTCTCTGCAGACAAGATAAAGTTTAATGCGCAATTTAATACCTCTTTTTTTGAAGAAAATAAAGGTGAATTTGTGAGGGTATATTTTAATGAACTTCCGAAACATTTTAAAGCCTATACAAAGGCTTGGTTATTATCAACCTCAGGCTTTTGGCACATTGAACCTCTTGAATGGGCATGTCAATTTGGGGTTATGGATAACAATGAAATGGGACTTTATGATAGAAATTACATAAATGAATATTTTAATTTTGATCTAAGGCCTTCTATCCAACGTTATGTTATAAATTTACATCAGAAATGTCCGATTTATAATGTTGGTCTTTTGGTATGGATAATTTTCTTTTATGGTATAGCAGCGGTAATTAGGCAACAGATATGGAAAATCTTGTTTATTTTACCTTTATTTGGTTGTTGGCTGACTTTAATGGTTGCTACGCCTGTTAGTAGTCAATTTCGATATGTATATTCGTTCCATTTAATACTGCCTATTATTATTATTTTATTATTTGCAAAAAGAAGTGTGAAATCTTTATTTTAATATAACTTGGAAAATAAAAACTTTATAGTTTACATTTTAAAAGTAATACATTATGACATATAGCAAAGTGGTTTTTTGATAAAGAGATTATATAAATAAGAAAGAATTTGTTTTTGACATTCAAAGGATCTTAAAGAAAGGTGAATAACTATGGATACAATTCCTGCGAAAGTTTCTGTAATAATACCAATATATAATATGGAAAAATACCTACCACAGTGCCTTGATAGTATTATTTGTCAAACTTTAAAAGAAATTGAAATTATTTGTATTAATGACGGATCGAAAGATAAGAGTTTGAATATATTGAAAAAATATGAAGAGGAAAATGAAAATTTAATTATTATTTCTCAAAGTAATCACGGTGCTGCTTATTCAAGAAATTTAGGGTTAAAGTATGCAACAGGAGAATTTGTGTGTTTTATAGATCCTGATGATTATTATCCAAGTAAACATGTCTTACAATCGCTCTATGACAAAGTCAAAGAAAACAACGTGATGATCTGCGGTGGATCCTTTAATTCTTATATAAATGGAATTGTAAGTGCCGAATATCATGAAAATACTCCGTATTATGTTTTTTCAGAAGAAAAAAAAATAAAGTATGTAGATTATCAGTGGGATTATGGATTTACTAGATTTTGCTATAATCTTCAGTTTTTAAAAGAAAATAATATTTACTTTCCTGAATATTCAAGATATGAAGATCCCCCTTTTATGGTAAAAGCTATGACAATAGCTGGCGAATTTTACGCAATTCCCAAGGTTACCTATATGTATCGAGAACAGTATAAACCTTTAGTACTCACTTCTTCACGTATTCTTGATATGTTAAAAGGCATGGAAGATATTTTGGATTTAGCAAAAGAAAATAATTTTGTTATGTTATACTATAGAACAATATTACGTATTAATGAATTTAAAAAAGCGATGTTGGAACTAATATTTAAAAATAACTTGAGCATTTTATCAACAATATTACGTATGAATAATAAGATAGATTTGGAGTTTTTAAAGAAAAGTGGAAAAGACATTCCTAGTCCCTCTCCTTTAGATATTTTGAATGTAGATTTATCGTATTATAAAAAATTATATGGGAAAAGTAACGAATTTACAGAGCAATTGCAGAAATTTGATGAAATAGCAATATATGGAATTGATTGGGTGGCAGAGAATATATTGAGATATATCCAGACTTTATTTCCAGAGAAAGAACTCTGTTATTTTATATGGGCGAATGATAAGAAATTAGAATATAAAGATGGAATTCCAGTCTATACAATCCATGAGTTACTTAGTAAAAAGGCCAAAATAGTTATGGAGGTTGTTGTACTAGACCAAACATATAATACATTGCTTTCAACATTAAAAGAGCTACAGTTTGAAAATGTTATTGAATTGAGCTTGGCAGAATATAAATGGCTCATGAATTTTGATATATAAGGCATAAAAGAAATAGAATAGCGTATTGTAATGATATTATCTCTATGTTAAAATGAAGCAGATATTATGGAAAGGAGTTAGTCGAAATATGAAAGAATATAAAATTGGATATGTTGCTGGTGTGTTTGACTTATTTCATATAGGACACTTGAATTTATTGAAAAAGGCTAAAGAGAAGTGTGATTATCTTATTGTAGGGGTGCTAATAGATGAGTTAGTTCAGTATTTCAAAAATAATTTACCATATATTCCTTTTGAAGAACGTATTGAGATAGTTTCAGCTATCAAATATGTTAATCAGGCAGTGGCTGTTTCAGCGGATAATATAGATAAAATGAAGGCTTGGGAACTGTATAAATTTGACTGCTTATTTTCAGGTGATGATTATGTAAACAATGAAAGCTGGATGATGGACAAGCGGCTGTTGAATCAAGTAGGGTCAGATATCTGTTTTTTCCCATATACAAAGAGCACTAGCTCCACCCAGATAAAAAGAGCAATTGAGAATTCTAATAGATAGAAGCATAATAGTGACTGATAATTTGATAATTCAGTCACTATTTGCTTATGATAAAAATGAGTTTGAAGATGAATATTCTCATATTCCCTTTTTGGTAACCTTCATACTCAATAATGATTATGGGCTGTTTAATTGCGCGAATAACAATAGATTTAACGAGATTATTTATAAAGTCATATGAAAGAAGGAGATGTAGTGAAGAAGAAAGGATGTTGTATATACATTAGTATTGCTATTGTGATGATGGTAATAAGTTTTATAATATTTTTTTATAATGATATTCTGGATCAAGAAAATTATTTTGAATTTATTATCGTAATAGTGCTGTTTTCGGTGATTTGTGTATTGATACTTTTGAAAATGAAGTTTGGTTTTATAGAACAATATTTGATATATGTTTGCTTTTTAATTTCACCTGCCATGGTTTTTATTTTGGGAGAGTTTATAAATGACAACTATTTTGCTATTGGTTTAAATAATAGGATATTAAATTACATTTTTTTGCTAACTTTTTTTTTAGTTGTAAGGCTAGTTATTCCAAAGTTTTTTGTCGCTGTAACAGTTAGCAATTTATTGCTGCTTGGCTGGAGTACAGCAAATATGTTTGTTGTAAAATTTAGGGGAAAGCCAATACTCCCGTGGGATATAACGGCATACTCAACAGCAATAAAAGTGATGAGGGGATATGATATAAGATTTACAAAACGGGTTGCACTATCGCTTGTGTTGGTATTAATATGGGCTTTTCTTTTAAAAAAGATAGAGGCAGTTTCTAAGAAGATAAGATATAAAATGTTTATACCAATTGTAGTATTAAGTATAACAATGTTGACAATATTATCTTTGAATAGTCGTCAGTTTAAAGATTTAAATGTTTATATGTGGGACACAGACATTGTAAATATATATAGAACGCAGGGAATGGTGGCCTCATTTATAAAATATGCTGATGCAATGAAAGTGAACCCGCCTGCTGAATATTCTATTTCTCAAATAAAACAATGGGTGGAAACATATGAGGGTAAGAAAAGTTCTAAAGGGATTCAGCCTCAGAATGTTATTATGATTATGAATGAATCACTCGCAGATATGCAGGTCTTAGGGACAAAATTTAGTGAATCTTTTATGCCGTTCTGGGATAGCTTACGTGAAAATACGATTAAAGGAGACTTATATGTGTCTGTTCGCGGAGGTAGCACTTGTAATACAGAGTACGAATCTTTAACCGGAAATTCTTTAGTATTTTTGCCCTCTGGCTCATTCCCATTTGAGTCATATATAAATCATGAATCATATTCGTTGGCTAGTTATTTTAAAAATCGTGGGTATATTACAGAAGCACTTCACTTTGAAGCGGCTTCGAACTGGAAAAGGGATAAGGTGTATCCGTATTTGGGATTTCAGAAGTTTTATACGATAGATGATTTTGAAGAGGAAGAGACTTTGAGATGGAGAGTGACGGATTCAGCTAACTATAAAGAATTAATTAGACTATATGAAAAAAATAGGGGAGAGAAGCAGTTTATATATAATATTACAATACAAAATCACGGTGGATATGATCCCAATCGGGATCTGGCCAATACAGTAGACCTATCCCAATATGGAGATTTTCCTACGGCTGAATTATATTTTTCCTTACTTAAATTGTCTGATCAGGCTATAAAGGAGTTGATTGATTATTTTGAGATGGTAGAAGAGCCTACGATGATTATAGTATATGGTGATCATCAGCCTAATCTAGGACCGGAAGTGGATGAGTGGCTGATGAAAGGGGGAGTGGATAATCAAAAAAGTCATTTGAACAAATATATTACGCCATTTTTAATTTGGACTAATTATGATATAGATGAGAAGAAGATAGATAAAGTGAGCGCAAACTTTTTACCAAGTATTATTTTAGAGGCAGGAAATTTTGAATTACCAGTTTATAATCAATTTCTTTTAGATGTTTATTCGGAATACCCGGTAATGACTTTAGCTGGAATCCTTGACAGCCAAGGAAATTATTATTCGGATATTAGTTTGATTGATGATTCTAATGGAGTCTTACAACGGTATAGTCAGATACAGTATAATATTATGTTTGATCAGAAAAATGAGTTAACTAAATTATTTGAAATAAAATAGTAGAATATTGAGAGGATAGTAGAAATTATGTGCAAGGTGTCAATAATAGTTCCGGTTTGTAATGTAGAAAAATATTTGCGGGAGTGCCTGGAAAGCCTAATTAATCAAACTTTAAAAGATATTGAAATTATATGCATAAACGACGGCTCTAAAGATCATTCGTTGGATATACTAAAAGAGTATGAGCGAAAAGATAAACGAATTTATATCATTGATAAGCCAAATGCTGGATATGGCCATACGATGAATAAGGGGATGGACGCAGCGAAGGGAGAGTATATTGGTATTGTTGAAAGTGATGATTTTGCGGCTGAGAATATGTTTGAGTCCCTTTATAGCTTGGCTATAAAGCATGAGGCAGATGTTGTAAAGTCAAACTATATTGCTTATAGGACAGAAAAAAAACCCTGGATGGAAAAAATAGAACCTTTGTGGAGATGCCCCTATGATCAGATATTTAGCCCAGAAGTGATACATGAAGTATTTACGGTTCAACCGTGTATATGGAGTGCAATATATAAACGAAAATTAGTAATAGATAGCCAGATTCGATTTAACGAGACCCCTGGTGCAGCATTTCAGGATACGGCCTTTGCATTTAAAATATGGACATGTGCACAGAGAATTTATTTTACAAAAGAGGCATTCTTGTATTACCGGAGCGATAATGAAAATTCATCGGTTCAATCATCTGCTAAGGTATATTGTATTTGCGATGAGTTTAAGGAAATGGAACGGCATTTAGAGAGGTTACCGGAAAAAAAAGCATGGTTGTATCCATTATTGATGTGGCTAAAATTACGGGAATATAAGTGGAATTATGGACGTTTAAGCGAACAATTTAAGTATGAGTTTTTGTTAAAGATGAAGAATGAATTTGAAAGTGCCAGGGGAAAGGGGTATTTAGATAGTGAGTGGATTAGTCTGGAAGAGAGGAAGGAGATTGATGAGATAATTGATTATACAGATATTTATTATCAGAAAACATGTAAGAACAATTAGAGAATTAGACCTTGGGATATAGTGATATAAAAGTTCTGCTGGGCGTATGGACAATAAGTTGCTATTGTATAAATGATGAGTTTTGCGTGAAGCTATAGCTACTTATTTTTACCGGATTTATTCAGTGACCTTTTTGAATCAGAGGAGTTATGCTTTAGTAGAAGGGAGTTTCAAATCCCTAGAATTAAGGCCGCTTTGTACAGTGAGTTTAACTATGCTTAGCGGCCACTTTAATATAAATGTATGATAGGGAAGAGATTGCTGAATTTAATAAAAAGGGTATTAAGTAAACTTAAATATATACATATTAACCAATTAGATATGAGCAAAAATAGTAGTGGTTAATTGAAATTCTTACTGCAACATTGAAGTTGTAACTGCACATTGACATGTTTTTGAAATTGTAACTGCACGCTGCATCGGGTAACTGCAACACTTTTACGGCTGGTTCTGCTGTTTTTATTGCCTTTTTGCCGTTTCTTATGGACAATGATTGGAAAGGATGGTATCTCAAAAGTCGGGCTGCTTTTCTCTTCTTATTTTGAAGTTGCAAATGCACCCCGCTCTGACAGGTTTATTGATATCGGTTCTCCTGTCCTGCCTTCCTTGAAATCCCGGCTTACCTGTTAAACAGAGCCGGTGTTAGTGTAATGGATACGGATGGGATTTTCTCTAGGCCAAGTAGAGTTGCGGTCTCCTCGCCGTAGATCTTTTTAAAAAGATCAATGGGAGCCTGTCCGTTCCATTTTTTTCGTGGATAGGAATTGATGTGATTCATCATCTCGCGGATTTCTTCTTCTATATATCTGCCCTTTGCCTGACCTTTGGAGATGACATAACGGATGAATTCATGGTTCCGTTCACAGTTGCTTTTCTGGTTGCTGTTCAGCGGCTCACAGTAGAAGACGAGGCACTGGATCTCTCCCGTTTCTGTGTCTGCCTCTATCCTGGTTGGGTCTGTAAACTCGCTTCCCCTGTCTGTCAGTATCACCTGAAACAAAGACTGGAAGCGCGTTCCCCCCAGCTGTTCCCGAAGCTTCTTAAATATCTTCGTCACGGACGCTGCCGTATTCCGATCCCGCAGGAACATCAGCTGTAAGTCGCAGGAGGTGAACAGAATCGTCAGGATCGTCTGCCCTCCTTTATGGATGACCACGCTGTCCATCTGGCTGACCATGGAATCCGGGTTTTGGGCCATGTACGCCTGATAATCCTCATAGGTACGCCCCATATGGCACTTTTTGTCCACCCGGAGCACCGGGCCACTTCTCTTCCGCTCCGGTCTGTGCAGTTTCCTCCGCAGGTCTATGTTCCTTGCATCCAGAATCCCTGCATCTATGTAGGAATAGATCGTGCGGTCCGTTACCGGGAGTTCATCCAGGTATTGTCCGCAGATAGCCGGGATAGACTGTCCCTGCTTAATCAGCGGTGAGATGGTGTCATTGATCCGGGCCAGTTCCTCCTCTGTAAGAGAAATACCCCTCCGGGACTCTGACCGCATCTTCTCATACTGCTCCTGTGCATGCTTTGCATCCTAGAGCATCCTTCTGAGGCGGCAGCGGAGCCGGTTCCCGCAAGCATTGCAGACAAACGGGGATTTCTCATGCTCTGTGCAGAATTCCTCCTGATACTCCGGGCATCCTGCATTACAGCCGCCGCACGCTGTCTGGCACTGACGTTTTCCACGGTAGCATGCCTGCCGGCATTCCGGAACCTTTGTGCATGTATTGTGATGAACACAGCTATTGCCTTTTGAGGTGACTACCAGTTTCCGGTGTGCTTTGATCTCGCGCCCTACGGTAGAACGGTCCTTACCGATATTCTTTGCAATCTGGGCGACCTTCAGCCCCTGCTGTAACCCTGCCTGGATTGCCAGCCTGTCATCAAATGTAAGATGTTTGTTCATGTGCTCCTCCAATCTGAAGACAGGACATGAACCATTATAGCCTGACGATATCCAGATCACAAAGCCATACGGTCGTTACTGCAACCTTCTCGCTTTGACATCAGGTAATTCTAACTGCAACATCTTGTGTTGCAATTAACTTTTCAACTAACCCCAAAATAGTAGTTCTGTTTTAAAAAAAGAAGCGAAATGAAATTCAACGGGACTATGAAGAGCTAATGCAAAGATAATGGTGGTATTTTTGAGGACTGTCTTGTGCGGTTTTTAATAATGTGTCTGTAGATTAATTCAGATGTATCTGATTAAATATATAATTTTAGGACTGGTGACCATATAGATGTTGATTATGACATCCTGAAAATCATTTTAGTTGATGAAGAAAGCTTAACCAAAGTTTCCACTAGCTATTGAGAGAATATTTAGGTGGCGAAAGGTGAATAAAGCAGCAATGAGAACAAAAAAGGATTATTATTATATTGTTATAGCCATCACTGTGGCAGCAATGCTGGCTTTTTACGGCGTCTACGCATTGCCGACATTTCAAACCGACACATATGCAAAATGGTTTTATTCACAAAATGGCTATATAGAGCAATGTTTTTCGACAGCCAGGTATGGAGAAGCACTCTATGTATGGCTTTCATTTCATACTTCTGGTAACCCTGTACAACATGGTTTTACTCATGTGGCCATTGCGTGTTTTATAAATTGTGTTATAACGGTTTATATCTGGCACGTATTCGCAGGGCGGCTGAAAATTTACGAAGAGGAAGGAAAGGAGACATTGAAGGCCGCCCTTATTCTGGGAGTTATATGCCTTCGCGCGAATGTTTTCAATTCAGATATATTTCAGTATGGCTATGATGCTGCGGTTACGTTTCTTGGGGCTGCATTCGCGATCTCTGCCGCTGTAATTGTATCTAAAAAAGGAAATTATAAGCGATATTTATTGGCCTGCATAATGTCTATTATCTCGGTTACGTTTAGACAAACCTGCCTATTCTGGTTCGTCATAATGTCAGTTCTGTTGTATTATATGGATTATTTGGCAAAAAAGGAATACTCATGTTTTAGAGAAATTATAAAACGTATTGGCGTATATTTGTCAGGTGGATTATTCTCTGTTCTATGTATAAAAGTATTTGTTCCGGGCTCCGTCAGAGGGAGTTTGGATCGGGTAGACCTTCATGCTACTTGGACTAATCTTCGTGGAGTAATCAAGGCGTTGTTTTTTGATTGTCTTGGCATAATGCCAAAATATTTTTATACAGTACTGCTTTTAATAATGGGGAGTTTGCTTTTATTTTATACTCTTACAGCTAAGTGGGATAAAAATAGATGGGGGTTGCTTCTGAATTCATCGATATCCTTAATAGGGATATTTTTAGCTACGTTTATAACCGCAATATTCGATACATGGCTTCCTCATCGGGTGCTTGTCGGATTTATCACCTGGCTTCCGGTTCTGATAATAATGTCTGTTGGGGTGTTGGCTAAGGAGCAGAGTACATCGAGAATACGATGTTTTGCAATAAGTGTTCCTATAATGTTGTTCTTTATGTTTATTTCCTGGTATTTTACCATGAATATCTTTCGCGGTCAGGTTATTACAAATGCGGTCGATCAAAGGGACGCGCAATTTTATTATGAACAGATCAGAGAATATGAAAATTTAACTGGATGTGAAGTGAAAAATGTAGCTTATAAACGGGATGAGAATTATACAGAAGTATTGCCTGGGGTTATCGCAGCAAAAAGTATTAATGAACGGGCATTTTCAACTCCCTGGGCTCAACGTGAAATTATTCGTCTATTGGAGGGGAAAATATTGAGGGTAGTTCCTTTTGATGATCATATTTATGACTCTTGGTTTTATGGGAAAGATTGGGAAACGTTATCGAATGAACAGGTGAAATGTGTGGGAGACACAGCGTATATAATGTTATACTAAATCTAAGATGTAAAATTTGGGCAGTAATGTAAAAGTTATAACGATATATATTTGGGGAGAATACTCAGTTGAAAAGATGTATGGAGACAATAAGGAGGACAGAAATATACCTGGCCAGTGGAGGATAAAGGTAAACGATAACGGAATTTTCTTAAGAATGAATATCAGAAAATCCATAAATTTTGAAGAGTTGTGCTGTCTGGGGGGAAATGGACATGGAGGTTGGAGACTTTGAAAGAGAAGATAAATGAAAGAGTAACGGAAAAACAACTGCTGCTTCTTGGAGCAGCAGTTATTGTGATTGCCGGTTTTTTTTATAGTCAACGCCGTGTGGCATTTATGATTCATGATGATATGTATTATTATATGATAACCAGAAACGGTAATATTTTGGGCAAAGCTAGAGAGGCTATATCGCAGGGGCGCTTTTATTTTATATACACATTTGTATTATATGCAATTCCATATCTTTTTGATTCAATGATTTATATAAAAGCGATCAGTTTCATCAGTGTAGTATTTTCGACTGCATGTTTGTTTTATCTGGTCAGAAAAGTCCTTGGAACTAAAATTGGTTTTCTTGTTATTCTGATGTTTTATTCGTTTGCTCAAATTGATATGCAGCACAATGCTTTTGTAGCATATTTATTTCATCATCAGGTTACAATCGGGATTTTGCTTTTGGCAATTGAGCGGTTGCTCACATATTACAGCGACAAAAGAAAAACTTCGATATTGGTTGCAAGTGCAATATTGTATGCAATACCAATGTTTATTTATGAGAGTTTTTTGTTTTACTCAATACTGTTTTTTGCGATAAGTTTATATTTTAATATAAAAGATAATAAAAGATGGCTTGTTTCAATTAAAGACAGTTTATGGCAATTACGATACCATATCGTTTTAAGTGTTTTATACTTGGCTATATATTTTACATGGATGATACTATATCCACCTGTATATGACGGGAGTAGATGGGCATTTAGTGGTTTAAAGGATTTGATAGTAACCGTTTCCGTGCTATCAACTGGCCTTTTTCCATTGAATAGTTTTGTTCATATTCTTAGAAGGGTTAATATTTCTAATTTTTTAGATCCATATTTTCTTTTGAAAGCAGTAATAGGCTCAACTGCTATTATATACTTATTAAGGGACATTCAAAACAGAATCAGTATTAAATTTTTGAAAACAAATGGTATGCTGCTGCTTTTAGCGATAGTGCTTCCAAGTATTCCATTGGCCTTGACAAGCAAATATGTTAGTTGGGTAAAGGATAAAACCTACGGTTATGTAGTTTCCTATTTTAGCTATTTTTTTATTATAGTTTTGATAACACTTTGCCTGATTTTTATTTATCAGGTAACTATAAAAATAAAGTGGTTCAAAATTCTTATATTTATAGCGCTGTTTATAGCAGCTGTATGTACAGATGTTAATAATGAATATTGGGCGAAGGTCTCGCAGTCCGATATGGATCGAAGGGTTGCTTTTAATAAAACTATTTCAAGTACGGATTTTCAGGATATACCAGATGGTTCCGTAGTATATATACCCGATTATATTGGAATTAATACTTCAATGAAATTGACGGGTGAGTATGTAAAAATGATATCTGGAAAAAATGCTAAAATGGTAAACAAAAAAGAATCAATTGAAGCGATTGCTGATTTGTATGTAATTGGTTATGATCAATCATCAAAGAGCACTATTCTATATCATAAAAAGGGTTTGCCCGAAATAACGAAGAAATTTGCACTTTATTCTGCAGATGAAAATGAAAAGGGAATTTTACTTCAGGCTGATAAAGATGTGACATTTACAGTAATGGTAAATGGAGAAACGGTTGGTATATTTTATAAAACCGCTGTAATTCCATTGGATTTTTCTAAGGATGGATATATTATAGAGTCTGATAGCAATATTCGGCTAGATGGGATACAGATTTTGAATCAGCAAGTAAAAAATAATAGTTTAATTCACATTGATTATGGCGAGGGATTTTATGCAAAAGAGGATTGGGGACGTTGGAGCCAGAAGGAAAGCCGGCTGAATATAATAAATGACACGGGACAGGATCATGTAGTAAGCTTCTATTTGATAGCAGGAACAGGCCATCGGGTTCCTACAAAATTTGAAGTCATATTACCAAATGGAGGAGCAGCGAATTTTGAGCTTGATTACGAGTATCGGGAGCTTCAAATGGAGATACTAGTTCATCCAGGGGTGAATAAATTAAAGTTTGTGTCCGGTGCAGAGCAGGTAAACAGTGGGGCTGATTCAAGGGAATTGTTTTTTAAAGTTTCAGATAGTTGGGTAGAAATAGTAGATTGAGGAGGTACAAAATATGAACATCACAGCACTTATCATGGCAGGCGGCCGCGGAGAACGTTTTTGGCCGAAAAGCCGCAGAAATATGCCGAAGCAGTTTTTGTCTCTGACAGATGATGGAAAAACTATGATTCAGTTGACCGTAGAGCGTATTTTGCCACTTGTTAAGATGGAAGATATTTTTATTGCAACAAATAAAGATTACAAGAGGTTGGTGATGGAACAACTTCCGAGTATACCGGAAGAGAATGTTTTATGTGAGCCCATAGGGAGGAATACAGCGCCCTGCATAGGAATGGGGGCAGTTTATATTCAGAAGAAGTATGAGGAGGCCATCATGCTGGTACTCCCTTCTGACCATTTGATTAAGTTTAATAACATGTTTTTAAACATTCTAAGGGATGCCTGTGAAGTTTCTGAGAATGGAAAGAATCTGGTGACGGTTGGAATAGCCCCTACATATCCGGAGACCGGATATGGCTATATTAAGTTTGATCCCAAGAAAATGGAAGGTCGCGCGTATGTGGTAGAGCGTTTCGTGGAGAAGCCTAACGTAGAGTTGGCTAAAGAATATCTGGCAACAGAAGAGTATCTCTGGAACAGCGGTATGTTTGTTTGGAAGCTGTCGTCCATTCTATATAATATCGAGAAACTTATGCCGGATGTATATGGCGGTCTTAAAAAGATCAGTGATCATATTGGCACGGAGCAGGAAGCGGAGACGCTGGAAAAAGAGTTTCGTAATATGCCGTCTCAGTCTATTGATTATGGAATTATGGAAAAAGCCCAGGATATTTTTATTCTTCCCGGCGCATTTGGTTGGGATGATGTGGGATCCTGGTTGGCTGTAGAACGGATTAAGCGTTCAAATGAGCTCGGAAATGTAGTGGATGGAAATATTATTACGGTCAATACAAAAAACTGTATTATCCAGGGAGAACGGAAGTTGATCGCTACCGTGGGGGTGGAGGATATGATTATTGTGGATACAGAAGATGCGACATTGATTTGTGCAAAAGACAGCGCGTCAGATATCAAGAAAGTTTTGGAGAATTTAAAAATTTGTAATAGAGATGAATATATTTAAGGTAAAAACAAATGGATATTGCATACTTGCTATTTCTTCAGAATTTACGAACAATCACTTGTGGAATATTTGATAGTGTATTTTTGTATATTACGACCTTAGGGGAAGATTTCACTCTGATGGTATGGGGCTGCGGGATTTATTGGTGTGTGGATAAAGCGGCGGGAATTTATCTGATGTTTAATTTTCATATTGCCAATTTTGCTAATCAGCTGATAAAGATTACTGCCTGTGTGTACCGCCCCTGGATTCGTGATAAGCGAGTGATCCCATTAGAAGCCGCAAAGGGAGCGGCCACCGGTTATTCTTTTCCAAGCGGTCATACCGCAAAGGCAGTGGGAGTATGGGGCGGACTGGCGGAGCGGATGAAAACATTTAAACCATTGAGGTTTTTTCTTTGGGGTGTTGTCCTGACAGTGGGATTTTCGCGAAATTATCTTGGTGTACATACTCCCCAGGACGTGATTGTTTCGCTTGGGATTGGAGTGATTTTCCTAAAAGCTACTGAAAAGCTGCTGGTTTGGGTAGTGAACAAGGAAAAACGAGATATGGTGATATGCGGAATTGGAGTCTGCTTTGCTGTGGCACTTTTGATTTATGGTCGGTTGAGGCCCTACCCGATGGATGTTGTTGATGGTAAACTCTTGGTTGATCCGTCGAGCATGATAAATGGAAGTATACGGGGGGCGGGAGGTTTTATCGGTCTGTTGTTAGGATGGCTGTGGGAGCGGCGAGGAATTCGGTTTAAGGATAATGGGAGGTCGATGGAGGAGAAGCTGCTTTGTTTTTTGAGTGGTGTTACAGGACTTTTGCTTATAATGAAGGTGATTCCCTCTGTTGTGGTCAAAATTTTTCCGGGACAGGCGGGTACCTTTATAAATGGATTTATGGTACCGTTTTATATATTAGGAGCATTTCCGTGGTGTATGGAGCGGTTAAGGACAGACTGAATGATGTTTTTATATAGAATTGAAATAGAATGAGCGATAATTGCAGGGGAAACGGAGACTGATAATAATGGATACAATCGTACAGACAAGATGGAAAAACTGGCTGTCCCAAAGCCTGGAGGACGCTGATCTGACAGCAGAACTCCAAGCGATGGCAGAAGATGAGAAAACGATTGAGGACTGTTTCTACAAGGAATTGGAGTTTGGGACCGGAGGACTGCGCGGTGTGATTGGCGCTGGGACCAACCGAATGAATATATACACGGTAGCAAAGGTCACTCAGGGATATGCTGATTATCTCAATGAATCCTTTGTGTCTCCATCAGTTGCTATTGCCTATGACAGCCGGATAAAGTCGGAGCGGTTTGCAGAGGTTGCAGCCGAGGTATTGGCAGCAAACGGCATTCGGGTTTATATTTATCCGGAACTAATGCCCACGCCGGCTCTTTCCTTTGCAGTTCGAAATCTGAACTGTTCTGGCGGAATTGTGATAACAGCCAGTCATAATCCGGCAAAATATAATGGCTATAAGGTATATGGTGCAGATGGCTGTCAGATTACGACGAAGGCAGCGAAAGAGATTTTGGCAAGGATCAATGCGGTCGATATTTTTTTCGGAGTTAAGAGTATGCAATTTGCCCAGGGAATTGAGCAGAAACGTATTTCTTACATCGGAGAAGAGACTATGGAGGCATTTATCCGTGCGGTGTCAGCGCAGTCCTTGTGTGGTGATGCGGCCTGTGATAAGAATGTATCCATTGTTTATACACCTTTAAATGGAACAGGATTAAAATGCGTGTTGCGCTGTTTGAAGGAAAATGGTTTCACAAATATTTCTGTGGTTAAAGAGCAGGCAGAACCGAATGGTCATTTTCCTACATGCCCCTATCCCAATCCAGAGATCAGAGAAGCGCTGGAGTTGGGGCTAAAAGAGGCCAGAAGGTTGGGCAGCGAGCTTCTGCTGGCAACGGATCCGGACTGTGACCGGGTTGGCATTGCCGTTAAATCGGAAAACGACTTTGTTCTTCTCAGCGGCAATGAGGTTGGAATGCTGCTTTTGGATTATATTTGTAAACGCCGTTTGGCCTTAAAGCGAATGCCCAAGAACCCACTTGTAGTAAAAACTATTGTGACAATTGATATGGCAAAGCGTATTGCGGCGGATTATGGAGTCCAGGTTATTGATGTGCTGACTGGATTTAAGTTTATTGGCGAACAGATTGGGCAGTTAGAGAAAAAGGGAGAAGAAGACCGTTATATCCTGGGATTTGAGGAAAGCTATGGGTATCTGACAGGCAGTTACGTGAGGGACAAAGATGCGGTGAATGCCTCGCTTATGATTTGCGAAATGTTTGCATATTATAAGGCTAAGAGGCAAAGCCTTCTGGATGTATTAAATGGGCTTTATACAAAATATGGGTATTGTTTGAATACCCTGCACAGTTATGAATTTGAGGGCGCTTCCGGGTTTCAAAAAATGCAGGATATCATGGAGAAATTAAGGGACAATTGCCCGAAAATGTGGATTGGGTATAGGATAATTTCTGTTAGCGATTATAAGAATTCCATTATGCGCTATAGCGATGGCCGTGTGGAGAAAATTGACCTTCCGGTTTCCAATGTGCTGAAATTTGAACTCGAAGATAATCTTTCGGTGGTGGTGCGCCCCTCCGGAACTGAGCCAAAGCTTAAAATGTATATGTCTGTCAGCGCAGGAAGCCGGGAAAAGGCAGGTGATTTGGAGCAGCGATTAGTAAAGGCACTTGAAGCGATGTTTGTATGAAGGGGAGGTCTACATTCTACAAATTTCTAGCATTTTTAGAAGGGTTTTAGCTGTTCTTTAAATATTTACACAGTGTTTCCGATTCATATCGGTTAGATAGGAACTATTTCTTCAGGGAAATTATAGTTGATGAGAGAGAGGCATTAATATGAGTAAAAACCTGTCATGGAAAGTGTTATCTGAGGAGACAATTATTAAAGATCCTTGGATCGACCTTCGTGCCAGTACCTGTTTGTTGCCAAACGGTTTGACCATATCTCCATTTTATGTGAATCACTTGCCTAATTTTGCTGTGGTTGTGGCGGTGACCCCAGATCTGGAGCGAAAGGTGGTTCTTGTGCGCCAATACCGACATGGTGCGGGGAAGGTATTGCTTGAGTTGCCGGCCGGCTGTATCGAGGCAGGGGAAGAACCGGAGATAGCCGCTGCTAGAGAATTGCTGGAAGAGACTGGGTATAAGGCTGAAAAAATGGAATATCTGTTCCAACTTGCACCCAATGCTACAAATTGTACCAGTTATGCACAGTGTTATTTGGCGTGGGATGTGATGAGGGTGGGGGACATACATTTGGATGAAACGGAATCTCTGGAGGTGGTGGTTTTGGAGAGTGACAAGGTAAGGCGCCTTATGCAAGAGGGAGGCTTTGAGCAGGCTGTGCATGTAGCAGCGTTGTACCGGGCCATGGAGCGTGTGGGACTGTAGTATTTGGGTGGATGACTTATAACAGTATTTTATCAGTTATACCTGATTTGACATTAAAAATAATTGATTTTGTTATGTTGGCATACTGAAGAGGTTGTAATTATGTGTTATAGGTAGTAGTCAATATGTATTAGTGACAACGCGGTGGAGTTTTTATCTGAGGTGTGCCAAGAAGGTTCAAATTACAGAGACGAAGCGCTTGCATTTTTTTGAATTATTTATTAATTAGTTAACTGTTATGTGCGTTATTGAGGTGCCGTGGCTGCCATGTGTAGCTGCGGTATTTTTAAAATGAAATGAAAAGTTACAACCTGCCATTAGATATACCATCTCAAATCTAGGAACATGCCTAATTGGAAGTGGTTCGATAGGGTCAAAAGTGCACATTGTAGAAATATATACTGTGTGATATTATTGTGATATAAAGAGCGGCAAGAGGGGGCGGTTGTTATAATGGTATGCTTAATAGCAGATTATCGAAAAAAACGTAATATGAGTCGAGAAAAATTATCAGAGTTAACGGGTATAAGTGTTAGTACAATAAAACGTTATGAGAGAAACCAGCAGGAGCCAAAGATAAGCTATCTTATAAAGATAGCGGAGGCTTTAGGGGTTGAATCCTATAATGATTTGTATAAGAAGCTGGAGGATTAACAATGTTACAGATAAATTTCAACTTTCGCGGTGCGGAAACAATAGAAGCGTTGAAAGAGAAGCATTTTGTATTTCAAAATAATAAGGTGCCAGTGATTGAAAAAGATAATAGAACGCTAATCCAAAAATCTAAAACAATTTCTCCGGAATTAAAGCAACGATTAGAGAACCTGGATGGAATTCTATACCTTAGTCGTGTGAGCGGTAAGTATGGAAATATTCATTTATTAACTAATAAAGCAACATGCCTGGATGGAATTGAACGGCTTGGTTATATTCGTGGAAATAGGGATACAATACAATTTGTTGAGTATCCGCGAGGAAAAAATGCGCACTATAGCTCATTCTATCCACTTGTAAAAGAACTATTGCTGGCGAATGGATTTAAGGAAAAATCAAATGGATTTTATATATCTGCAAATCAGATAGATTTGTTTGTCGGAGTTATTAATCGTTTTATAAAAGAGAGAGATATTCAAAATTATCAACCTGTGATTGATAGTAGAATTGATACTATGATCATAGATAGCAAGAAATACTTTTTTAATGTTTTATATTGGGATGAGCAAAAAAGGCAACAGGAGGGTGAACTTATGAATATTTCCAAGCCGGGACAGGAATTTATAAATATCAAGAATTCGATACAGATGTTAGCGGAGATATGTAGAAATGCGAAAGAAGAAAAAGATTTGCAGATTATAGCGAGTTATATAAATGAGATAAGAAAAAGACTAGATATTCTCGAAAGTATAACGCAGAGGGAAGCGAAACAATTAGAAGAATACAGGGCATTATTTGAAGAGTAGTTTATGCGGTATTTAGAGAAGTGCCAATCTTATGTAAGTAAAATCCTGCTTGCCCCGTCAGTTTAAAAGAGTGTGTGAAAAAAAGTCTGTAAATGCTGATCTTCTATGATAATCACTGGGCTGAAAGTTCCTTTTTGGACTTTCAGCCCTTGTTTTATATATAACAGCAACTATCGTTGCATGTCAAGAGCAGGCGAATATTCCGCCTGTGAAAAATAAGACAGATTGGCTTATTCCGGCAGACGCCCCTCATACATGATGCTCAGTTCACCATATACCTGTCCCCAATTCCTGATTGGCATGGTCCATTTCTTTGTAGCTTCAAACGTAGACAGGTACAAGGCTTTTAGCAGTGCGGTATCGCTTGGAAACACGCTTCTCTGACGGTTCAGCTTACGATAAGTGGCATTCAGGCTCTCAATGGCGTTGGTCGTATAAATGACCCTTCTGACCGCTGTGGAAAATTTGAAAATCGGGGAAATGGCATCCCAGTTTTGTTTCCAGCTCCTCATGGAATTCGGATATTTTTCGCTCCATTTTTCCGTCACCCGCTCCAGGGCGTCCAGGGCTTTTTCGTCCGTTGGCGCCTGATAGATTGTTTTAAGATCCGCACAGAAGGGCTTTCTGTCTTTGTCCGACACATATTTCATGGTGTTACGCACCTGATGCACGATGCAGCGTTGATATTCCGTCTTTGGATACGCTGCGGCGATTGCCTCTTTGATGCCGCTAAGTCCATCTGCGCAGAGAATCAGGATGTCTTTCACTCCCGGTTCTTTAAGCCATTTCGTACAGACAGCCAGTATTTAGAGCTTTCGTTTTCGCCAACCTCGATGGTCAGGACTTCTTTGCGTCCATCCGGATTGATGCCAGGAATCACATAAGCCGCAAGCTTGCGGATCACCCCATTATCACGAACTGAGTAATGGATGGCGTCTATGTAGAGTACCGGATATACCTCGGAAAGCGGGCGGTTCTGCCAGTCTTCAATCTGCGGCATGATTTTATCGGTCACATCCGAAATGAACCCTTCGGATGCCTCAAAACCATAAATATCCTCCAGCGTATCAGAAATCTGTCTTGTAGTCATGCCTTTGGCATACATGGAAATGATCTTCTGGTCGATATCGGAGATATCCTTCTGGCGTTTTTTGACCACCTGCGGCTCGAACGTGGATTTACGGTCCTGGGGGACTTGAATGTCCATACTGCCATAGCTGCTATTGATGCGCTTAGGCTTATAACCATTACGGTAATCATCCGTGTCCGAACGTTCTGATTTTTCATAGCCCAGGTGCTCATCCATCTCTGCTTCCATCATTTCTTTGATTGTGCCGCCAAGCAGATCCTTGAGAGCATCCTGAATATCCTCTGCGGACTGGATGTCATACTCCTGAAGGAGCTGCTGGATAATGTTCCTTTTCCCATCTGTCATTTGTACTTTGTGTACGGGTTTCTTTTCTCTTGCCATAATAAAAGGCCTCCTATGATTTTTATTTTACCATAGAAGACCTTATAAAACCTTA
>QFCH01001899.1_pt1 | contig 72627 bp, 74 predicted proteins | sample 5346071 | NCBI WGS metagenome assembly QFCH01 (sample SAMN09062255, study PRJNA434731) | Human gut metagenome, whole genome shotgun sequencing project. | isolation source: stool timepoint B chromium assembly | host: Homo sapiens | collected 2015
GTTTCAGGAGGGATTTCTTTTATATTTTGTCTGTTTGTTGTTTTCAGATATTCATTCTTATTTTTTGTATTTTTCAAATATCAGATATATTTTTTTACAATTTTTGTTTTCTTTGTCATATTTGATTGATAATTTTCAGAAAACATAATATACTAAATATACACAACACCAACTCATTACTTTCTATTTCTTAGCACCATATAAGATCTCTATCAATCAGAAAGGAAATAAGGCTATCTATTAGACGTTGTTATTTTTGAAAGAAAAGTTAACTGATTCTGACGACGACATGATACACAAAATAACCTCAATTTGTATAAACGAATATGGCCAATTGGTAGTTTAAGAAAACCATTTTGCAAAAAATAGTAATATTTCAACATATGCCTATAGAGATCGATTGCCTGTTTCTTTTAAAGAATTACGAAGCCATGATGGCAGTTCGATTGAACGATACGACTACCGCTATAGAACTTTTCAATGGGTAAACGGCTATACTAGCTCAACATCATATGAATTCATCAAGTCCTACTTAGTCGATGGTAAAGAATATCAGGCAACTGTAACATACAAATTCTATTAGGAGATTTTGAATGAAAAGAAATATATTTATTGGATTTTTATTAATTGTAATCGGAATCCTATTAGTATTCTTAAATGCTAACTTTATGATACATCAATATTTTGAACACATACTCTACTATTGGGTTCCTATCATACTCATTTGTTTAGGTTTTGTTTTTATTTTTAAAAAACAATAGAAATGTAGATAGTTAAACTGGAAATCTCCCTGAAAAATCGTCATTTATGACTTGCCTTCAGGGAGATTTATTATTCTTTTATTATTTAACGCAACAGCCTGCTATCCATCTATTAGCTGAGCAGTGCCCTGTCGTTGGCGAATTCTTCGCCGCTGGCTTTTTCGAACTGGTGGAGCAGGTCTTCGACGGTGAGTTTCTTTTTCTCTTCGCCTTTGATGTCCAGGATGATCTTGCCGTCCATGAGCATGATCAGACGGTTGCCGTGAGCGATAGCATCTTTCATGTTATGGGTAATCATGATGGTGGTCAGATGGTCTCTGTTGACGATCATATCTGTAGTGGCAAGGACCTTAGCTGCCGTCTTCGGGTCAAGGGCTGCTGTATGCTCATCCAGAAGCAGAAGCTTCGGTTTCTTCAATGTGGCCATCAGAAGGGTCAATGCCTGTCTCTGACCGCCGGATAGCAAACCGACTTTGGATGTCAGACGATTCTCAAGACCAAGGTCGAGAATCTTCAACAGTTCCTTGTACTCTTCACGCTCTTTCTTTGTAATACCGATCTTTAACGTTCTTGTCTGACCCCTGCGCTGTGCCAGTGCCAGATTTTCTTCAATTCCCATGGTAGCCGCTGTACCGGTCATCGGATCCTGGAAAACCCTTCCAAGATACTTTGCTCTCTTATGTTCAGACAATTTTGTTACATCAATACCATCAATAATGATCTGGCCTTCATCCACCGGCCATACACCTGCAATGGCATTAAGCATGGTAGATTTACCTGCACCGTTGCCGCCGATGACTGTTACAAAATCGCCGTCTTCAAGATTCAGTGAAAGGCCGTTAAGTGCTCTCTTCTCATTCACCGTTCCGGCATTAAATGTCTTATAAATATTCTTAATCTCAAGCATCTGCATTGCCTCCTCTTCTTACCGGTTTTGCAAAATATCTGCTCTTCCAATATGGGATCGCAAGGAAAATTGCAACAACAATCGCGGAGAACATCTTCAGAAGGTCAGTATCAACACCAAGCCAGATGACAACCTGAAGAACAAGATAATAAATTACCGCACCAAAACCGACGCTTAACAATGTCAGTGCAAAATTTCTGAAAATTCGACTGAAAATTGCTTCACCGATAATAACGGCAGCCAGGCCAATAACGATGGCGCCTCGTCCCATATTGATATCTGCAAAGCCCTGATACTGAGCCAGAAGGGCACTTGAAAGGGCTACAAGGCCATTGGAGATCATCAGGCCAAGTACTTTGTTGAAGTTTGTGTTGATACCCTGTGCACGTGCCATATTGCCGTTGCAGCCTGTTGCACGAATGGAACAGCCAAGCTCTGTGCCAAAAAACCAATACAAAATAGCAATCAAAACAACGATCATAATCGCTACAATAACAATCGTATTCTTAAAAAACGGAACACCCTTGATATAACGCAGAGAAACAAGCAGGTTATATTTGTCCACATTCAGTGCCTGATTGGACTTCCCCATCACCTTCAGGTTTACTGACCAGAGGGCCAGCTGTGTCAGAATACCGGAAAGGATTGCCGGAATTCCCATAAATGTATGAAAAAAGCCTGTTGCCAGACCTGCCAGCATACCAGCCGCAAAAGCTGCCAGCATAGCAACCCATACATTGTATCCGCCCATCATCATCATAATGCAGACAGCACCGCCTGTACACATCGTACCATCCACTGTAAGATCGGCAATATCCAGTGTTCTGAATGTAATATAAACACCAATTGCCATAATTCCCCAGATCAATCCCTGGGCAGCCGCACCCGGAAGTGCACCGATTAATGCCATCATATTCATGGCTTACTCCTCCTTACTGTTTGTCAATTCAACCGCATGTCTATTAAAATATGCAGTATGTATAACACACAAGATGGGGCCGCCGCAGAATATATTGCCAAAAGCTTCTATTACTGTGCGCAGCCCCTATTTATCTTGTTATATTCCTATGTATGATTACTTTTCAAGTGCTACATAATCATCAGGTACTGTAATACCGTATGCTTCGCAGCGGCTTGCAACATATTCTTTTGTGAATGTTGGTGCATATTCAACAGGCATTGTTGAAATATCTTCACCCTGAAGAACCTTAACAGCCATCTTACCTGTTGCTACACCAAGGTCATAATAGCTGATGGAAAGTGTTGCAACACCACAGCCTTTGCAGATGCCCTCTTCGCCGGCTATAACAGGAACGCCTGCCGGTGTACAGATGTTGTTGACGATTTCTGTATTGTTGGCAACCGTGTTATCTGTCGGTACATAGATAACGTCGCTGTCATTGGCAGCAGATGTACATACAGATGAAAGATCATTGGAATCTGAAAATGCATAATATTCACATGTATAACCAAGTTTCTCAAGATATTCTTTGATTGTATCTACCTGAAACTGAGAATTTGCTTCTGCTGAACAATATAACAGACCAACCTTTTTGGCATCAGGGAATAATTCATGCAGCATATCAGCCTGACCATCTAATGGTGCAAGGTCTGCTGTACCGGAAATATTGCCGCCGACTGTACCATCGAAGTTATCAATATCAAGTGCTACACCGTAATCTGTAACAGCTGTACCAAGAATAGGAATTGTATTCGTTCCTGCTGCTGCAGCCTGAAGAGCGGCTGTTGCATTGGCAAGAATCAAATCATCGTTATTGGAAACAAAACTGTTGATGATGGTTGCACATGTTGCTGAATCACCCTGAGCATTCTGCTCATCAAACTTCACATTGTCACCAAATGTTTCTTTCAGTGCATCTTCAAAACCTTTTGTTGCTGCATCCAGCGCGTCATGCTGGATCAACTGGCAAATACCGATGTTGTAAACCTTTCCGTCTGTTGAAACTTCACTTGCAGCTTCGGAACCACTCTCTGCTGTAGATTCTGCTGCTGTCTCAGATGACTTTGTCTCTGTGGATGAACTGCCGCATGCAGCCAGGCTGCCTGCCATAACCAAAGATAATGCCACTGCCAGCACTTTCTTCATCTTTTTCATAATGATATACCTCCTGGAATTGTGCATATTGTCTGTATAATTGAATTTTTCCGATCAATTTTATACAGACTTCATGTATACATTATAGTACTTTAAAGTTCAAAAATCAACCCCATTAATGCTTTAAAGTGAAAAAACTAAAATCAAACCGCTGCTGTTTACTTTATTTACAGCAGCGGTTTAACTATCATCCACAGCAATATCAGATGTACTGCTGTTTAACCACATCTATAATTCCTCTTGTTGTCAGGCGAAGTTCCGGGATGACCGGCAGCGACATAAAGGACAATGTCATAAAAGGATCGATGCCTTCAGAAACACCAAGTATTTTCGCCTGTTCTTTGGCATTTTCAAGGGCATCATTGACTTCCGTCAGCGCTTTTTCGCTCATCAGACCGGCAATCTCCAGAGTCACCTCTCCAAGAATCTGCCCCTGATTGACAACAGCAATGCCGCCGTTGTTCTCTATAATTCTGTTGGCAGCAGCGGCCATATCATCGTCATTGCTTCCAACCACAATAATATTGTGAGAATCATGTGAAATGGAAGTCGCCACTGCCCCTTCTTTGAGACCATAGCCTTTCAGATAGCCAATGCCAATATGCCCGGTATGTCGATGTCTCTCAATGACAGCAATCTTCAATATATCATCCGCCGCATTTACTTCTGATGCATAGCCTGCATCCGTTGTCACAATCTCACCCGGCACCATGCCGATGACCCCCCGCGGTCTGACATTCTCAAAGCTGTCCTCCGTGAGTTTCTCCAGATTAAAGGTATGATGGACTTTATCAGAAAGCCATTCATCCACTGCCGGTACATTAATCGGTTCCAGCCGGCCTTCCTGATACCAGATCTTCCCTTTGATAATCGTCATCTCCACATTGAAATCCGACAAATTATCAAACACAGCAAAATCCGCCTGATATCCCGGCGCAATAGCGCCTCTGCTGGCCAGCTGAAAATACCTGGCCGGATGATGGGTAGCTGCTTTAATGGCAATTATCGGATCCACATGATATTTCTGAACCGCCTTTCGGATAATAGCATCCATATGTCCAAAATGAAGCAGATCATTCGGATGTTTGTCATCAGTGCAGAACATACAGTGCTCATAATACTGCGGTACTAAAAGTCCGGCAAGGGCTTTCAGATTTCTTGCTGCCGTTCCCTCACGGATCATAATATACTGTCCCCTGCTGAGTTTTTCCAATGCTTCATCCATAGATGAACATTCATGGTCCGAATAAACACCGGAGGCTACATAGGCGTTCAGTTCCTTGCCGGAAAGTCCCGGCGCATGACCGTCAATTCTGCGATGATATTTATGGGCGGCAGTAATTTTCTGAAGTACCTCCACATCTCCCTGTACCACGCCGGTGTAATTCATCATTTCTGCCAGCCCCTGAACTCTGTCATAATCATAAAAAGGATCAATGGCGTGATAATCCAGTCTTGCCCCGGATTCATCAAGGGGTGTTGCCGGCACACAGGACGGCAGCATAAAACGTACTTCCACAGGCAGGCCTTCTGTAGCCTGTATCATATAATCAATACCATCCGTGCCAAGGACATTGGCAATCTCATGAGGATCCGTGATCACCGTTGCGGTGCCATGGGGCAAAACAGCCTTGACAAACTCTGCCGGAGCCACCAGACTGCTTTCCAGATGGATATGGGCGTCAATGAGCCCCGGAGCCACAACTTTGCCCTGCATATCAAGTTCCTCTACACCATCATAATGCCCAATTCCTGCAATGACACCGTTTTTGACTGCAATATCCCCATATGAAAGTTCATTGGTAAACACATTCACATAAACAGCATTTTTCAAAACCAGCTCTGCTCTCTCACGACCTGATGCTACCCGCATGAGCTGCTGTTTTTCAGCAGCTCTTTTGTTAATGATACTGGTGTAACTTTCCCTTGACGACATGTAAACACCCCCTGCAATTAATTGATCATGTGTCATGAATCGACAACAAAATCTTCCCTGACCAAAAATTTTTTAAAGTGCTTCTCCTAAAAATAGATAATACGGCATGCTGTCTTTTTCAGGTACATTGACTTTCCCATGAATCAGCGGTCTCAGATAACGAATCATTTCTTCTGTTACATCATTGCCGGCTTCATTGATCCATTCCGCCGGAATCTTCTTCTCGGCATTGGCAATCTGCTGCACATCCGCACCTTCATAGACAACCTGATACGGTTCATCAGAAATTCTGCGGACAATAGACATTTCTCCGCTTCTGCCTTCCAAAGCCAATGATACTCCCTTTAATCCCAACTGCCAGCTTTCCTCGATATCTGTCGCCGATGCCATATGTGCTGCGCATCTCTGCAGTACATTGATCTCTACCGAACGGACTTTACAACCGAAGGTTTCCGCAACCAGGTTTTCAAGACACTTGCCGGTTCCGCTTAATGTCGCATGCCCAAAGGCATCCACAGCCGAAGTTTCCGCACTGATATATTGTCCTTTTTCATCCCGAAGTCCCTCTGAGACAGCAATCACGATATGTTCTCTCTTCTCAAACTGCTCCCGGATATCTTCAATAAACTGCTCTTTTGAAAATGGATGTTCCGGCAGATAGATCAGATGCGGGGCCTGACTATAGCTGTTTCTTGCCAGTACACTGGAAGCTGTCAGCCATCCGGCATCTCTTCCCATAATCTCTGCGATCAGAACACTTCTTGTATTATATATATACGTATCATGTGCCATTTCCAGAATGGAAGCTGCCACATAACGGGCCGCTGATCCAAATCCCGGTGTATGATCTGTCACCACCAGATCATTGTCAATGGTTTTCGGAATACCAATGACTTTCACATCCATCTGGTGCTTTTTCACATACATGCTCATCTTACCGACAGTATCCATAGAATCATTCCCGCCGATATAAAAGAAATATCGAATGTTATATTTGCGGAAAATTTCCACAATATTGTCGTATTCGCTAGAATCCTGGTTGATATCCTTCAGTTTTCTTCTGCAGGAACCCAGGTACATAGATGGAGTCACCTTCAGCACCTTCAAATTTTCTTCATTGTTTTCAAAAATCTCTGTCAGATTCACAAGCCGTTCATCCATCAAACCTTCAACACCATTTCTAGCTCCATAGAGCACATCAATCTCATTACTTTTAAGGCAGCCTTTGATCACACCGGCAAGACTGGCATTGATGGCCGTTGTCGGACCGCCAGATTGGGCAACGATTGCATTTTTCATCATCTTCACTGTCTGTTCCTCCAAAAACGAATTTCTTCACTGACGCTTTTCATATAGAAAAAGCGGTGAATTTTTTTGTATCATATCACTTTACGACGGACCTTGTCAATTTACAGCCCCCCCAATCAAAAATTTAACAAATTTATGTAGATTTAATTTGACTTCCTGTCATAAACAGGTATAATAGGTATGATAGGTAGATGAGTTAGCACTTTTGCTGCTGTTCATCCCACATCAGGATGCGCAGACGTATCCTGCACATCTCAAATTTTAAACTATTTTAACATATAACTGAGGAGGGACTTTATGCCACGTCATTTATTAAACCCAATGGACTTTTCTGTTGAAGAACTGGACAAGTTAATGGACTTAGCCGCAGATATCGAACACAATCCTGCCAAATATGCCCATGCCTGTGAGGGAAAGACTCTTGCTACATGTTTCTATGAGCCAAGTACTCGTACCCGTCTGAGCTTTGAAGGCGCTATGTATCATCTTGGCGGCCATGTTCTCGGATTCTCTTCTGCTGCTTCCAGCTCCGCTTCAAAGGGTGAAAGCGTTTCTGATACAATCCGTATGATCGGCTGTTACGCAGATATCTGCGCAATGCGTCATCCAAAAGAAGGTGCTCCAATGGTTGCATCCATGAAAGCCAAGATTCCAGTGATCAATGCCGGAGATGGTGGTCATCAGCATCCGACTCAGACAATGACAGACCTTCTGACAATCCGTTCTTTAAAAGGTCATCTGAATAACCTGACCATCGGTCTTTGCGGTGACCTGAAGTTTGGCCGTACTGTTCATTCCTTGATCGAAGCTCTGTCCCGTTATGACGGCATTCGTTTCCTCCTCATTTCTCCACCTGAACTGCGTGTACCGGAATACATCATTGAGATGCTGAAGCAGAAGAATATTCCATACACAGAAGTTCAGAGCCTTGATGATGCTATCAGCGAACTGGATATTCTCTACATGACACGTGTTCAGCGTGAACGTTTCTTCAACGAAGATGATTACATCCGTATGAAAGACTGCTATATCCTTAACAAAGAGAAAATGGCTCTTGCCAAAGATGATATGCTGGTTCTTCATCCACTGCCTCGTGTCAACGAGATTTCCGTTGAAGTTGATGACGATCCTAGAGCAGCTTATTTCAAACAGGCTCAGTACGGTATGTACATCCGTATGGCACTCATCCTGACATTACTTGAAATCAAAGTGGAGGTATAATTATATGTTAAATATCAGTGGATTAGACAATGGTATCGTTTTAGATCATATTCCTGCCGGTATGAGCATGGAAATCTACAAGTATCTGAACCTTGGCAAATTAGACACTCAGGTTGCGATTATCAAGAATGCCAGCAGTAAGAAGATGGGCAAAAAGGATATCATAAAAATTGCCGGCAGCCTCGACAGCATCGATCTGGATGTCATCGGTTTTCTGAATCACAAGATTACAGTTAACATCATCACAAACGGCAAGATTTCTGAGAAGAAGACACTTCACCTGCCAAAGAAACTGACAGATGTTATTCGCTGCAAAAACCCAAGATGTATTACATCCATCGAACAGGAACTGCCGAATGTCTTCCTTCTGACAGACGCAGAGACAGCAACTTACAGATGCATGTACTGTGAAGAAAAATATACAAAATAATCATTACACATAGAACACAAAAGGACGCGCTGTATCGAATCTTCATTGTTTCGGACAGCGTGTCCTTTATCTTTTCTGTAGTCTTAGTACAATAATTTGGGCATAATACTCTTCTTATCGTTTTGAGTTTCTGTATGACCATCACTTTCACGTGCTTATCTTATGATCCCTCTTCATCGGCTCTGTCTTTTCTATATAATAAACCATCTCTGCATTCGATCTTCCCCTGATTGATCAGGTCAATATATCGTGTCCAGGCATTGTGAACAATGATGACCATTTCTATACCCGCGCGCTGATTAATATGCAGCGTCTTCATGTACTTTGCCAGAACTTCATCTTTTGTCATGGGCTTTGTCAGCATCTCACAGGCAATCTGCGACAGCTGATGTTCCTTGGCAATATTGTCTCTGACAATTTTGGAAATGTCGACCTTCCTTTCGACAGACTGGTGTGCAATGACGTAAGTCTCATACGGCAGTTCTGCCACTTTCTCCATAGACATAAGTGCTTCCTTCACATAAGCCATATAAGGCAGCTTTGAAACACGCAGAACATCTTCCGACACAATTGCATCACCGATACAGCAAATGCCATCCGGCGTCACGACGCCTGTATGTCCGACAGAATGCCCCGGCAGCGAGATCAGCTGAAACACCGCATCATCAATCTGTATTCTCGACTGTTTCATGTCTATGCCTTTTATATGTATATTCTCCGGATAAAAAATGGCCTGCGTCTGTTTTGCATGTTCTACAGTATCAAAGCCCATATCTCGTATCATATTTTCAGGAGATGCAATGGCATCAGCTTCTTCCTGTGATGCGTAAAAAACAATATCCGGGAACTTTTCCAACAGTAATGCGTTATTAGCCACATGGTCAATGTGTACATGGGTAAGAATCACAGCCCTGACTTTCCAGTGCCGTTCATCCAACATCTCCATTAAACGTGTGGATTTCATTGGTCCTGAATCAATCAGAACCAACTCATCTTCTGTCAAAAAATATCCCGGAACAAAGGCATTACCAATGGATACATATCCTGTTCTATCAGTCAGTTTATGCCATTCCATCTTACAATGTTGCATCCATGACCGCTTTGATCGTATGCATACGATTCTCAGCTTCATCAAAAACAACAGACTGTGCAGATTCAAAAACTTCATCTGTCACTTCCATCTCACTGATACCAAACTTCTCACCGATCTCCTTGCCGATGGTTGTCTTAAGATCATGGAACGCCGGCAGGCAATGCATGAAGATGGCTTTCTCTCCTGCATTCTCCATTACTTTCTTATTCACCTGATATGGAGATAATTCTTTGATGCGTTTTGCCCAGACTTCATCCGGTTCACCCATAGATACCCAGACATCTGTATAGATAACATCTGCACCCTTTGTACCTGCTTCTACATCCTCTGTCAGTGTAATGCTGCCGCCTGTCTCCTTGGCAATCGCTTCACACTGTGCCACAATATCAGCATCCGGGAAGTATTCCTTACATGTACATGCTGTAAAATACATACCCATCTTCGCACAAACTACCATCAGGGAATTGCCCATGTTGTAACGGGCATCGCCCATGTATGTCATCTTGATACCTTTCAGGTATCCGAACTTCTCACGAATTGTCATAATATCAGCCAGTACCTGTGTCGGATGGAACTGATTGGTCAGACCGTTCCAGACCGGTACACCGGCATACTTTGCCAGATCATCCACGATGGACTGGTCAAAACCACGGTACTCAATACCATCATAAATACGTCCAAGTACACGTGCTGTGTCGGCAATGCTTTCCTTCTTGCCAATCTGTGAAGCGGACGGATCAAGGAAAGTGGTATGCATACCAAGATCATTGGCAGCCACTTCAAAAGAACATCTTGTTCTTGTACTGTTCTTCTCAAAAATCAGAGCAATATTCTTTCCAGGGTGATTCAAAGTCGGAATTCCCTGTTTCTTCTTTGCCTTCAATTCATCTGCATGATCAACTAAATATAAAATCTCTTCCGGTGTAAAATCAAGTAACTTTAATAAATGACGTCCTTTTAAATCCATAACAATACCTCTTTATCTTTCTAGTATAACTTCTTAGTTTTAACTTATCGCATTTTATCTGATCAGCTAAGCCATCCTATTAACAAAGAACGGCTCAAAATCGAAACTGTGTATAAGTATACGCTCATTTTTTGAATTATGCAAGTGTTATTCATTAATTTTGTAAAATTATACATATTTTAATTAATATATGCACGGATGCTTTTCTGATTGTTGGTTTCATTAATCAGTCGTCTCCTCCGTTAATCACCCATTTTCCAAAACACTTGCCGCCTACTCTGACAAGAACGTCTCTTTGCTGCAAATCAGGTAGAATTCTTTTATTATACAATCTTTATTCTTTCCTGTGCCATCAAAACCATTTTCTCAAAGGACTGTGCAAACCGCTCATCATCCTCTGGTGTTCTCTTCCTTGGTCCTTTCATGTGGTTCTTATGTGTACTTCTTCTGGCTTTTTTGTTCAAATGGCGTTCCATCAACATCTGATCAATGTTATCATTTGTGTACCATTTACCGGATTGATGAATGGCATACGCTCCTTTTCCCAATGCCATTGCTGCCACACCATAATCCTGAGATACAACAATATCTCCCTTTCGGCAGATACTGATCAGCTTATAATCCACCGCATCCGCTCCGGCTCCGACAACAATAACTTTGCTGTAACCAGATGATAATACGTGATTCGTATCACACAGCAATGTTACCGGCACTGCATGCACTTTTGCAACTTTCTCTACAATAGCAACCACCGGGCATGCATCCGCATCGACAAATATCTGCATTACTTTTTTGCCCCTTTTCCTCTAAATTAACATTTTATGAAAATAAACTCAGCTGCTCATATTCGGCCTGTCTCTTCAGCATCACCGGTTCCTGACGCAGAATGACCTGCATCTTTTCATTATCAAACCAATCTTCCATTTGTTCTTTCTCCAAAATCAACGGCATTCGATCATGGACTTTGATCATTGATTCATTCGCCGCAGTGGTCAGAATCACAAATCTCCGCTCATTGTCAAACCAGTCACAGAAACCGGCTAAATATAGTACCGACGCATCTGATCTGGTAAATGTGTTCTTTTCTCTTAAACGATTCCATTCATAGAATCCACTAGCCGGAATCACAATCCGATGATACCAAACGCCATTACTGAAAGAGGGCTTGTCCAGAACTGTTTCTGCTCTTGCATTAATGACCAGATTCTTTCCCTTTTGCAGGGGGAATCCCCATTTACAAAGTGACAGCTGCAAGCCATGCTCAGTTTTCTCTATAATCGGTGCTGTGTTTGTTGGCAAGATATCACCTTGAAACTGTTCTTTACAGATTTTCCAGTCTATGTCAAAACTATATACCACATTACCAATTTCATCCAGCCAGTTAGTATCAATATAATATCTGCCGCACATATTGGTTACTTCCCCTTTCGTTTATTTTGCATCACCCAAACGTCGTTTATCCAATTTCTAACCATCATCAGCGCATACCCCAGCAGATTCTGACCTCTCCATTTCTTCGATTCCAGTCTATTTGAATCCTTCATAGACAAACCAATGCCCCATATCCGATCATTAACCGCACATTCTGCCAGAATACTATCCTCCGTATCCAACAACAACTTTTTCAAATCTTTATTCTGTACAAATTTCTCCTTGAGGCCCTCATACACAAGCAACTGCCGAACACCATTCCAATAACTATCATTATAGCCTTTCACCTGCCGTCCTAGTGCTTTTATAACCGCCACATCTGTTGTCGCTAATATTTTCTCAGCATTTTCCAAGTACAGGGCTGTCAATCACTCCGCTGTCCAGAACCGTAGACTGATCGACATCCTGAATCATCTCTTTCACAAATGGATCAACAATCCAGCTATCTTCATAGTCATATTTAAAATAGGCTGCTGTATTGTAAACTGATTCCTTCATATTTCCATAATAGATATTTAACATTCTACTCACTTCCCTCTTAACCTAAAATTCACATCCATTATACGTTCTGCTTCATCTATTTTTGTCAGTTATTTAATTTATATTATAAGCAAGCCAGAGAATGAAGTCAATTTATTTCAATTCTTGAACTTGCTGCTAATGAATACGAAAATAATCCCCCACCCAAAGATTACATGGATAGATTTAATCTTCAAAAAAGGTTGCGAGGATACCAAAATCACCCTCTTTACTTTCTCAAACATCCCGATGTTGACTATACAAATAACATCAGTGAACGAGAACTAAGAAAATTCAAAAGAAAACAAAAGCAAAAATCTTCAGCGTTCATGTTTTTCTTACGCTGAAGATTTTTCGTAAATATTTTATTGATTTTAAAAATTACAGTTCCACCGGCTGCAGAACAATCACTTTTATATTCTTCCCGTTTTTTTCCTGCTCTCTTACAAAAGCAGCTTTAAATACATCTGGATTCTTGATAATATTCTTCTTATCGTATACAAAAAAGAAAACTGTTTTTGCCTTATAATGAAATCCGTCGGCACCTAACTCCTCCAACAGCTTTTTCTCAGTCATCGAAGCACGGGTACATTTTGTCTCTATTATCAAGTCATATTCCTCTAAATAAAGATCAGCACACATCCCGCCATAACCATTGTCACTCTCTACTTCCTGTCGTATCAATGGAAATATCGGAACTAATAAAGCATACAACATTCTCTGTAAATCATATTCATTACCTATCTGAATCTTTTTCAATTCATCCATAGACATCGTAGCTTTTTTATGCAGCGGGTTCTGGAACATACTTCTATAATACAGATAAAAATTATTTAATATCTGCTCAATCAGCCTAATTCCAACTGCTTCAGATATCACCGCTTCTGAGATAGTATTAATTTCGTCCAGATAGACTACCGTATCCTTTATCGCTTTTATAATACTATTCCGTGTGTCATCTTTAGAAAATTCATTTTCTGTATACCACATTTTAATCTGAATTTCATTCAATTTTCCTTTAGGAAACCCATTTTGATTCAGAAAGCCTTTCACTTTTCTGCACCAACTGTCATACTCTGCCTTCAGTTTTTCATCATTGGTAATATCTAATAACTTCCATCCTTCCTGAACAAGTTCTTTCATTTTCATATATCATTTACTCCATTTTCCATCTAATATAAAACAGAAATATATTGTCCAACACATGAATTGTATCGTCTTTCCATTCCAAAACCTGATAAAGACTTCCCAAGGTTTCCAACAACTTTTGCCAATTTTTAAGAGAATCTCTGACCTTCTTGGTTGTAATCATATTCTCCGGTGCACTATTTTTTATTCTTTCCATTAACTCTTCGATACTAAGTTCAACCAGCGGCGGATTATCTGACAACACTTTCAAAATCAGTCCATAAATATCTCTCTTGCTGCCATCTGAAAGTGTATATTGAAGTCTTTGCTGTCCCCTTGTCGATGGTCCGGCCTTTAATACTCTGACAACGTCTCCATAAGGCAAATTCATGCAAGTAAAACGACAGCTTTCTTCAATGACTTCATCCGTTATTGTATCACTGCTATCCGGAAGAAGCCCTATATTCAAGCATATAGACTGCATCAATTGTGGTGAATGGATACTTTCCTTTGCCATTCTAGCTATTAAAGACTGCCCCACCTGAATCTGAAGCTTTCCAAATCCTTTTTTTGCAATCTCCTCTAATTCCTCTGTTTTCCATGGTTCTATCTCTATAACCAGTATGCGTCCCGTAAGATCAGGATTTAACCGAATGGCATCATCTGAGCGATAAGGAAGTGAAACAACTACCGCCTTAAAGCCCATTCTTATGACCTCTTTCAGCTGGCAGGCTATATCATACTGTATTTCCGGCGGTGCATAATGAAAATCATCCAAAACCAGTACTTTGTCATTCTTTTTGAAATAATCAATAACTTTATCTTTGGTGACAAAATAATTTTTTGTGACAGTTATGGATTTCTGCTCAGTTTCAGAAAAAGCTGCACTCTCTTCACTGACTGCCGCTTCCATGGAAATTCCTACCTTTTTCCCAATTCCTGACCAAAAATCTTTTTCCTTTGAGAAATCATTACCGGACATGCAAACCATATTTGCCGCACCTATGACCTTTTCACACAATACTGTCTTTCCTATCTTGGAAGGTCCCACAATGTAAGTCAAATATCCATCTATAGCTAAACTCTGCTGTAATCGCTCTTCATATGTATATTTTGTTCCCTTTGACTCTCTTGACACATATGTCATCTCCGGGTAAGTTCCTGGTTTAAATACTTCTGAAAACCTTTTATCCATAAATATCACCTCGTTTCACTTAGTATATCTAATATAACACATTTATACCCCTTTTAACACCTTTTATTCAATCAATTCTTCCCTTTCAGTTTCCGATAATAAACATAAAACATCGATGCCGTTGTGCACACGGCAATGGTATCTGCAATCGGTTCTGCCAGGTAAGCGCCCATGACAACCAAAAATCACCTTCAAACTATGACTCCATTATAGTCTGAAGGTGATTCTGTTAAAAGTAATTATCTAATTTATCAGTCCCTCATAAATTACATAGCGGCTTATATCTTCTTACACGCTGGAATCAGCATCCCACCCACTGCATTTCCAAGGCTGATCACAACCACGCACAAAAATGCTCTTGCGGACCACATCTGCGCCACTGACACATAGAACATATCCGCAATGCAATGCTCAAATCCGCAAAGAATGAATCCTGCCACACAAACGAACAAAATCAATGGATTTTTTGTCTGTTTATAGCCTTCCACTGCAATGTACATCAGTGCACCGCAGAAAATACCAAGGATAAACAGGCTGATGAGACTGTCATCCACTTTGATCTGACACATACTCTGAGCCTTTTCGGAAATGCCGTTAATCCTACTACCAAGCACCCCCATGGCCGCCAGCCATGTACCGGCCAGATTACCCACCCAGATAATGACCAGATCAATGATATAGGATTTTGGCTGTTCCACCGCATAGCCGACTTTGCCCGTGAACAGGTTCAGACCATGCACACAGATAGAATACAGCCCCGCCGTAAACATCAACGCCCCCACAATCTTATTTTCCAAAGATAAAAACACAATACCGCCTATTCCGATGGCAGCACCCGCCAGCACAGCCAGGGCAAATAATCTCACATACTTTCTCATACTCTGTACCTCCAAATTCTCATTGAATTTCTGTAATGCTCCGGCGTCAACCAAATTCAACTGAAATCGCCAACTGCCCCAGGACTTCACGCCACTCCGCCTACAAGCACGGGCTTTGGCCTGTTGCTCGCGTAAAAAAAGCCGGCCGCTGAGCATCACTGCCCAGACGGTCGGCATTCAAATCCATTCATACTTCCTGTGGTCAATTCCACTTCCGTCAGTCGTATAAACTAGCTTTATCATACTGAAACTTCACCCGATTGTCAAGTCATTTTCTGCTTTTTACGCATAACAGACATTGATGTTTAATTACATTGACATGGCAGTTCAGTAAATTCAGCATTCTTTCGAAATTTTAAGACATAGTCCAATTAATCATTCGGACAACAATTAAGCCAACAGGCCTTTCAGTACTTTCACACAGCCCTCTATTCCCAATTCTCCGGAATTCAACACGATATCATAATTGCGGTAATCATCCCATCGCTTCATGGTATTGGCTCTGTAATAGTTGGCTCTCTTTTTGTCATATTTCTTGCGGAGAAACTCCATCCGGTTTGGAGAAATCTGGTAATCCTCCTGGATTCTCTTCTGCTTGAAAGCATCATCCGCATGAATGAATACTTTCACCACACCTTTACGGTCTTTCAGTGCTTCACTGGCACAGTGTCCCATAAACACTGCAGAACCATTCTGTGCCAGACTTTGAATAGCAGCCTGCTCTGCCAGATAAACCTTGCCTTCATCCGAAAGCATGTTCATATCCCCTGACTGGGCTTTGCTCATCACAAACACCGTATAGAGAAAGCTGTTGGTCACACCCTCCTCATACTGTTCAATCTGTTCCACAGAAATATCATATTTCCTGGCAACACACTCAAGAATTTCTCTGCCGTAACATGGCATTTTGCATTCTTTTGCCAGCAACTCACCAATTCTGGTGCCGCCGCTGCCAAATTCTCTTTCTATTGTTATATACTGGTACTTCATCCGACTCGCCTTCCTTACTTATGCTGCCTTATGACGCCTGATCAAACTGGCTGTTGTACAGATCCGCATAGAAACCGCCTTTTGCCAGCAGTTCCTCATGATTGCCGCTTTCGATAATATCGCCGTCCTTCAGTACAAGGATCAGGTCGGCATTTTTAATCGTGGACAAACGATGAGCAATCACGAAAGATGTACGATTCTGCATCAACGCATCCATGGCTTTCTGAATCTGAAGCTCAGTTCTTGTATCCACGGAACTTGTGGCTTCATCAAGAATCAGCATTGGTTTATCCGCAATCATGGCTCTGGCGATGGTCAGCTGCTGTTTCTGGCCCTGTGACAAACTGACCTGATCATTAAGGATCGTATCATAACCATGCGGCAGTGTCCGGATAAAATGATCCAGGCCTACGGCTTTACATGCTGCCTCTATCTTCTCTTCCGAAATATTCTCTGTATTGTACACCAGGTTTTCTCTGACTGTGCCCTCAAAAAGCCATGTATCCTGAAGCACCATACAGAACTGGGAACGTACTTCTTCACGCTTCATATCCCGGGTGGAAATACCGTCGATCTTGATATCGCCGCTCTGGATCTCATGGAAACGCATCAGCAGATTCACCAGTGTCGTCTTGCCGGCACCTGTCGGACCGACAATCGCGATCTTCTGTCCCGGTTTTGCCTTGGCTGAAAAATCATGAATAATGATCTTGTCTGTGTCTTCATAGCCGAATTTGACATGCTCAAAATCCACATAACCTTCTGCTTTGCCAAGCTTCTCTGTTTTATCGCTTTCATCGGACATTTCCTCTGCCCCAAGGAAAGCAAATACACGCTCACCGGCTGCTGCCGCGGACTGCAGGGACTGGGTTGCCTGTGCGATCTGCGCAAGGGGCTGGGTAAACAAACGGATATACATCATAAATGCAACAATGACTTCAAATCCAATATAACCTTTCATTGTCAGCACAGCCCCCATCACGCAGACAGCCACATAACCAAAATTGCCGATAAAGGCCATCAAAGGCTGCATCAAACCGGAAAGGCTCTGTGCCTTAAAAGCGCTGTCTCTCAGGTTATTATTCAGTTCATCAAAAACTTTTTTGGCATTTTTTTCACCGTTATAGGCTTTGACAACTGTATGTCCGGAATAAATCTCTTCAATATGACCATTTAATGCACCGAGATTGGCCTGCTGCCTTGAGAAATATTTCTGTGAATGACTTGTGATCAGTGACATCAGTCCGAAACCGATCATAGTTGCGATCACTGCTGTCAGCGTCATGATCACATTGGTCTTAAACATCATGATTAAAGACCCAAAGAACAAGGCTACCGCTGACACCAGGTTGCCGATACTCTGGTTCATAGACTGAGAAATCATATCCACATCATTGGTGACTCTTGAAAGCACATCACCTGTAGATGTCTTATTGTAATAGGCCATCGGCAGACGATTGATCTTGCCCGAAATATCGCTTCGCAGCTGCTTTGTCACATTTTGTGTGACCGTGGCCATAATGAACTGCTGTCCAAAAGACAAAATTGCACTGCCCACATAAAAAGCCACCAATGTCAGACCGATGGACTTGACACGTTCCATATCAATACCTGTCGCTATGCCCTCTGTAATCACCTTTGTCAGATCTGACAATTTATCCGGACCGAGGATTGTCAGAATCGTACCGGCCACGGCACAAATCAGAGCAACAATGATCACTGCCAGATAACGTTTACAATAACGGATGATCTTCATCCATGTTCCTTTAAAATCTTTTGATTTCTCTGCAGGACGTCTGCCCATGCCAGGGCCCCGCATCCCACCTCTGTTATTTCTATTTTCCATTATGCCAGTTCCTCCTTTGAAAGCTGAGAGAAAGCAATCTGACGATAAACTTCACAATTCTTCATCAGTTCATCATGGGTACCCATTCCTGCGATCCTGCCTTCATCCAGAACAATGATCTTGTCTGCATCGCGGATAGTGCCGATTCTCTGTGCAACGATCAATCGGGTTGTATCACCGCACTTTTCATCCAGTGCCTTTCTTAAAATTCGGTCGGTCTTGTAATCCAGTGCCGAGAAGGAATCATCGAAGATCATAATCTCCGGATGACGGCAAATAGCTCTGGCAATAGAAAGACGCTGTTTCTGACCGCCGGAGAGATTCGAACCGCCCTGGGCTACAAAACCATCATAGGTATCCGGCAGTTTCTCTACAAATTCATCCGCCTGAGCTGTATGGACAGCATCGATAATGTCTTCTCTGTCCGCAGGCTTGCCGCCGTTTTCACCATAAGCCACATTGCCTGCAACCGTGCCGGAGAAGAGAATCGCCTTCTGGGATACATAACCGATTCTGTTTCTCAATGCTTCCTGGGTATATTCTTTCACATTCATGCCGTCAACCAGCACTTCACCTTCCGTTGCATCATAAAATCTCGGAATCAGGTTGATAACCGTACTCTTGCCACACCCGGTAGAACCGATGAAAGCCACCGTATCACCCTTATGGGCTGTAAATGTAATGTCTTCCAGCACATTCTTCTCTGCATCCGGATATTTGAAGCTGACATGACGAAACTCTACTTCACCGGTCATACCCGCCTTGGCTTCTGTCTTCGCACCATCCTCAATGGCCGGTTCTGTATCCAGTACCTCATTGATACGCTTTGCCGCAACGGATGCACGGGGTACCAGCACAAAAATCATAACCAGCATCATGAAAGCCATCACAACCTGCATCGCATACTGTGAAAAGACAATCATATCCGAGAATAATGTCAGCTTATCCTGCATACCCGCATCATTGATCAGATAAGCACCTACCCAGTAAACCGCCAGTGTCAGACCATTCATGACAAGCATGATACCCGGCATCAGAATCGTCATGGTTCTGTTGGCAAAAAGCTGTGTACGCTTCAGTTCATCATTTGCCTTTTCAAACTTGGTCTCCTGATAATCCTCCGCATTATAGGCACGGACAACACGAAGCCCTGTCAGATTCTCACGCGTCACCCGGTTGATGTTATCGGTCAGAATCTGCAGCTTTTTGAACTTCGGCATTGCCACCATAACACAGGTTCCGACAATACACAGCAGTATAATAACTGCGATGCCTGTTGTCGCCGTCCACTGCCAGCTCTTTCCGGCAATCTTACAGATGGCCCACACAGCTGTCACCGGTGCCTTCAGAAAAACTTCCAATCCCAGCACCAATACCATCTGAACCTGGGTAATATCATTGGTTGAACGTGTGATCAGACTGGATGTTGAAAAGCGTCCGATCTCTTCCATTGAAAATGACTGCACTCTGTTAAATACCTGTCCTCGCAGGTTGGCAGAAAAATTTGCTGAAATCTTTGCCGCGCAGACAGCAATACAGGCTGCCGTCAAAAGTGAGCCCACCGCACAGAGCAGCATCTTGCCTCCCGCTGCAAGTATATCTGCCATGGCACTTCCCTCTGTCTGAACAAGCACTGTCATGTCGGACATATAATCCGGCATGGTCAGATTCAGATAAACCTGTGCCAGAATCAAAAGAAAGGCAAGTCCAGCCAGTGCCATATCTTTCTTTGTCAATTTCTTTAATAATTTGATCATTACTGCACTTCTCCTTTGATGTCATTGCGTATTTCTGTTAAGTCGCATTCATTATCAGCACTCGTCTCATCAGAGTGCCAGATTTGAATGAATAAAAATACTTCAGTGCTGCTGAAGTATTTTATCACCATAAACTGTTTGATATTAAACTGTTTATTTTTAAACTATTATAGTACGAATAAAGAATATGTCAAGGCTTTTTATATTTTTTTTAGATTTTTTCTTTTCCGGATTATACAGATGCCTCATCAATCATTCTCTCCATATTCGCCATTGCATGCTTTAATACTTTATTGAAAATCGCTCTATCCTCTGCCTGAATACCGGACATGATCTGCTGATGCATATCATCCCATATAGCATTGATGCGCCTCACCAGCTCTTTTGCCTCCTCTGACAATATATAATGCATATAACGCCTGTCCTTCTTATCTGGCATGCTCTCCAGATAATGCATGGTACACAGATGTTCCAGGGTCTTTGAAATCTGCCCTTTATTCAAATCAAGATAACGATGAATATCTGCTGCCGTATTCCGCTCACCGGACATAGCCAGAAAACGCAGAATCTCGATTTCCACCCGCTTCACATCATATTCCCGAATGACGCCGTCCATCTTCTTGTTCATTAGCTGTTTGAACTGTCTGCCACGGCGCATCATGTTTAACTGTTCTTCCATAATACTTCCCCTCTGTCTGATTTTCACTGATTTAAAATACACTCACCGTCTGATCTGCATAAAAAGGCGGTGAGCATTTATAACCTATTATATTATACACCGTTTCCGGTGTTTTTTTCAAACCTTTTGTCGGATGAATTTTACAGAAGAATTCAAACTGTCCGGAGGCTGTAAAGGACGGATCAAAAGCACCCGGAAGAACAGATGCAATACCTAATGCAATAGATACCGGTATTGCGATTACCAGACATACCACAAATATGATGAATACAGCCTGTTGATTCGCTGTGAAGCAGACTTACAGACTTTTGTGAAGCAGATTTAATACAGTATTCAGGTCGTTCACACCCATCTGTCCCGGAGCAGAGGCTTTGCCTGCTGCACCAAATGTCAGTGCAGAACCGAATACTTCACCGCAAAGACGGCTGATCACACCTGTACCTGCCATAGACATCGTAATAATCGGTCTGTCCGCATACAGTCTGTTCATCTCTTCTGTTGCAGAAAGCAGTGTCAATACATCCAGTTTGCTTTGAGGCATCACCGCAATCTTTGGAATGTCTGCGCCAAGATCCTGCATTTTGCGAAGACGGCCAACGATATCATCCTTATCCGGTGTCTTGTCAAAATCATGGTTGGAAGCAACAACTTTGACGCCGCAGGCATGGGCTGCTTCAATAATCTCTTTCACCACTTCATCCCCTGTAAAGGCTTCCACATCCACCAGGTCCACATTGCCTGTCGCTGCGATTTCCTTGTTCAGTTTTGCATAATCTGCTGCTTCAATAGCTTTCTCGCCGCCCTCTTTGGATGTACGGAAAGTAAAAAGAATCGGTGTATCTTTTAAAACCTGGCGAAGGTCTTCCAGCACATCCTTCACCTTCTCAATATCGAAAACACTTTCAAACCAGTCTACACGCCACTCAACAACATCTACCGGGATATTGTCAAATGTTTTGGCTTCATTAATAATGTCTTCTTTTGTTATACCGACGATTGGCACACAGATTTTCGGAATACCATCGCCGATTTTAATATTTCTAACTTCTACTGCTTTCATACTCTCAGACTCCTCTTTTTTATTGTTCTGTCTTCGCTAAAAGACTTCCGTATCTCACATTGACAAAAACTGCCAGCAGGCATCGGTGCAAAGATAGCCAGTACACCAAGAATACCGATGGCAATGCCGCCGGCTACCGGCAGTGCTGCATAGGATAAGGAAGTACCTGCTGCCACATAGGCCGCCTGAATATTCGGTGAAAATGCGATGCCTATAAAAAAGATAACATAGGATGCCGCACCAATCAACACTGAAATTCTTTTCTCCAGCTTATCGGACAAAGGCCCTGCAAAAGGAAAAGAAACCAGTCGTCCAAGCCCCAATGCTGCCGCAACAGCTGTAACTGTCATGACATCACCAACGCCCCACTGGGCAGCCAGCATTTCTTTGACAACCTGCTGGCTTAACAGTGAACAGCCGATACCATGAATAAAATAGTTCAAATAAAGAATGACCACACTTGGTAAATATTTTTTATCCATCTCGATTTCCTCCTAAGAAGGAAAACTCCGCTAAAACAACGCGCACCCGCACGAAACGTTTTAGCGGAGTTTTCTTTCTTAGGGGGTATTTTATAATTAGATGAAGTGTTTTTATGATTCGATTTTGGCTTTAAACTAATTGATTTAAGCTATTTGCCTGTTTTTATAAGCAATGGTTCCTTCTGCCAGGCATGAAGCGGCGAAAATGATGTTGATGGTAAATACAAGCTGCCAGATGTTATAGATGTCTTTGACTATGTTTGTCATGATCAGGAATACCGGCATGGCATCGACGATGAAGGCCATAAAGCCGCCGAAAAATATTCTTATTATCACCGGCAGTCCCCAGCATGCTGCAGAGATGATGACGGCTCCAAATGAACTGTTCTGATGGGCAGATACACACAAGGTAATAGCACACAATGATAAAAAGGCTTCTAAGGCAAGCATGAGTAAGACTGCCAGATATTTTGAAAACATCACTGACTGATGCCTGATGCTTTCAGACAGAACAAGTCCTGCGATGTTATTGAATCCATTTAACCCATACACAACCTGACATAAGACCAGGTTTATCACCGCAAACCACAGAAAGGCAGAAATTGTAAATGTCAAAGCAGCGGCTATTTTTGCCATGACGTCCTTTCTTCTTCCCTCTTCTGTGCTGAAAATCAGCGGCAGCATTTTCGTCTGGCTCTCCTCTGCAAAAATAGTTGACACACTGCAAATAACCAGTATACTTCCCAATATCAGGCCAAACTGCAGCATTTCAACAAATATTTTCCAGCCTGTTGTGTAAGTCAGATAAGGTGTTATCCCCAGTTTTTCACAGTTTTCCCCCAGTTCTGTTTCCGCAATCATATATCTTTCTGTTGGAGTAATGCCGTTTTCCCATGCCCCATTGGTAAAATATCGTGTCACAAAATCATTTAAAAAGTTCCCGTCTCTCCATCCCGGCATATTTTCTTCCAGCTTGGATGGGAGACCATATTTTTCAACAATTTGATGGACCTTTTCATCTGTCAGCTCGCCTTCAAATTCTTTCGTGATTTTCTTGTTCATCTTCACAGCTTCATAACCGGAATAAACGCTTCCATCCACTGCAGCTATTTCCCCGCCTACTTCTGCAAACCAAAAATAAGCCAACAACAATGCGGTAGCGGCAAATAGTCCGATTCTAAATATTTTGTTGTGATAGAGTTTGTACAATTCCATTCTATAAAGCCGCATTTTACGCTTCCTCCGTTGACTGTGTTTCATAAAGATAGGCATCTTCAAGAGTCCCATCCAAAAGTTCTGCCTCCCGCATGGGCTGTTTTTCGGAAATCACTCTTAATTCGACATTTTTACCATTGCTTCTCATATTGCTGACAATAAAACGCTGCCCAAGGCACTCTGCTTCTTTTTCTGAAACAATGCATTTCCAGACGTGGCCTTTCACTTTCTCTATTATCTCCGCCTCTGTTCCTTCCTGAATGAGTTCTCCGTTTTTCATGATTAAAATGCGGTCTGCAATATACTCTATATCCGACACAATATGAGTAGACAGCAAAACAATTCTGTCTTTGCCTAAGGAACTGATGATATTGCGAAAACGCACTCTCTCCTTCGGGTCAAGCCCCGCTGTAGGCTCATCCAAAACCAGAATTTCCGGATTGTTTAAAAGTGTCTGGGCAATGCCGATTCTTCGAAGCATCCCTCCTGAAAAAGTTTTCAGCTTTTTCCTGCGCACATTTTTCAATTCTACCATAGTCAGAAGTTCTTCAATCCGCTTTTCTGCATCATCTTTTGGCAATGCTTTTAAAGCCGCCATATACCTGAGAAAACGCTCCGCAGTAAAATCAGGATAAAATCCAAAATCCTGCGGCAAATAGCCCAGGAGTTTTCGATATTCTGCTCCCATACCGGAAATCTCAAGATTATCACAGCAAATCTTTCCCTCCGTTGGCTGCATAACACCACAAATCAACCGCATCAATGTTGTCTTTCCTGCCCCATTTTCTCCCAGCAGACCATATACCCCATTTGTAAATGTATAATCCACTTCACGGACGGCATCTTTATCTTTGTATCTTTTCCAAACATCCATCAATTTTAATTCATGCATAACACATCACCTTTTTCCATTCTATTAAATAGCCTTTTTATCTGAATGACAAATAAAAGTAATGACAGTATAAAGACTGCTGTCCATATCCGGTTAGCTGCCGTAAACATAATGCCCGGAATAGCCCCGATGACACCATAGCCAATGGACATCAAAAAGCCACTGATGACAAATAGAAATGAATGCTTTTTTCCTGTCTCCATTGACAAAATATCCAGGGCAATCATCCCCGACAACAGATAAGGTGTCAGAATATAAAGCCCCACCTGCAATAATCCAACACGCCAGAAGCCATTCAAATAACCTGCCAGCAAAAACAGCACCACAACATTGACCATCCCGGATATTACCATCCATGCAGCCACACATTGCTTTGTATTAAAATAACAGCTTGCTCCCAACTCTGCCATTTTCCCAAAAAACATCTTATCAATCACACCAATGGATGTGATGCTTAAAATTCCTGCTCCCGCCATGCACACGGTGATAATTTCATTCTGACTCACTCCGGTATATTGCAGCACCGCAATAAAAATAATGCCCAGACAGATAAGGCCGCCATAAATATAGAAAAACAGTTTATCCATATAATAAAATTGCTGAAGCAGAATATTTTTGAAGGACATCCTCATCTCAATTCTCTGCTTGTTGATTTTCTGCTTCTCCATCTCCATCATCATTGCCTGATGAGCTTTTTTCTTTCTCGCTTCATCAATATGTACCTGCGCATTCGCTCTTTCCAAAAGATTTTTTATTTCACTATCTCCCATCATCACACCCCTCCATCATCCTTTTCAACTGACTGATACCTAATCGAAACCGTGACTTTGCCGTGGACACACTACATCCCATCATACCGGCAATATCTTTAAACTTCATTTCTTCATACATCCGCAGAACAACTACTTCCCTGATATCCGGTGAAAGTGCCTTTAACAGATTCTGCAAATAAATGATATCTTCTGTTTCCTTTATCTGATTTCCCAGTTTCGGTATCTTATCAAGTTCTTCCCATCCAACCGAGGTTTCTGTGACTTTCTTATCCCGAAAATAATCAAAACAGAGGTTTCTTGCAATCATCAAAAGATATCCTTTGAGGTTTTGATGATGATAAGAAGTTCCATATTTAATAAATTTTAAAAAACTTTCCTGCGTAATATCATAAGCATCCTCTTCAGATTGAACCATATAAAGACAAAAACGATAAATATCTGCATAATATCTCTCAATAATCAGGCCAGCTGCTTCTTTATCTCCATTATGCAGTTTTCGTATCAATTCGCTTTCTTTCATCGTGTTTTCTCCTAATTCAATATCTGTACATATTATATAACCATTGATAACCGGAAAAAGTTCACCGTGGACAAAAAAACAGACAGCTAAATTTATAACTGCCTGCTAAAAAAGTATTTTCCTTTTTCTGTTTCATTCATGTAACCTCTTCCGCTCCTCAATAAAATCCATTATTTCATTAGGATTCTTGAGTTCTCTTCGGAATAAAAAATTTGGTCATATCTGTTTTCTCTAATTCCAACAATCGTACCTTTTTATCAATTCCGCCTGCATATCCTGTCAGGCTGCCATTTGCACCGACCACACGGTGACATGGAATGATAATAGAGACTGCATTATGCCCTACTGCACCGCCGACTGCCTGTGCAGACATATGATCCATGCCATGTTTCTCAGCTATTTGTCTGGCAATCTCTCCGTATGTCGTTGTCTGACCATACGGAATCTGCAGCAAAATCTGCCACACTTCCTGTCTGAATGCAGAGCCGATCGGATGCAGAGGCGGTGTAAAATTCGGTTCTTCGCCGGAAAAATACACATCCAGCCACCTTTTGGTCTCTGCAAGAATCGGTATTTCCTGTGAAATATGTTCATCCGGAAATATGTTGGCAAAGTATTTCTGCCCAACAAACCACAATCCTGTCAGACCAATTTCATCAGCAGCCAACAGGATATCCCCCATTGGTGACTGATATTGACATGTATATACCATCATTTCCTCCATCTTACTTCTTCTGTGTCTTCGGTTTATAATCTCTCATTCCCGAAATAGCTCCGCCTGCTACTGCCCACAAATACAGACTGGCCACACTGCAGTAAGGACTAAACCGCCTGCGATACTTTTCAAACAACTTCCGGTCAATCTTGCGGTGATGATAAACCATACGAAGTCCACGCTGGATAGCCAGATCATCATAGCTGAATATATCCGGCCGCTGCAGACAGAAAAGCAAGATCATCTCCGCCGTCCATACACCAATTCCTTTCAGAGAGGCCAGTTCTTTGATGGCCGCCTCATCCGACATCTGCGCGACTGCTTCCAGATCAAAGACGCCCTCATGAACCTTCCTGGCAAAGTCCGTAATATATTCTGCCTTACGAAAGGTCATCCCCAAAGACTGCAGCTTGGAAATATCCGCTGAAAGAATAGTTACAGCATTCACTTCTCCCAAAGTCTCCTTCATCCGCTGCCAGATGGTTGCCTGTGCTTTCGTAGAAATCTGCTGACCGATAATATGATGAACCACTGCAGAAAACAAATCTGTATCCACTTCTCTTTCTATCATCCCTATCTGATCAATGACTTCTGACAGCTTTTTGTCTTTATTTCGAAGATAAGTTACCTCATTTTCACCATATTCAAAATACATCCTTTATCTCCCATCCACACATTCTGCACAGGCTCTCTTCAATTTCTTCATCCAGATTACTCCTTTCATCCATGGCCCTGCATTACACGCTTTGCAGTTCTAACTACCCCTATCATACCATGAAATATTCCCTTTTACAAGCGAAAAAGCAAACAGTTGTTCTTTTAGCAACCGTTTGCTTCTGTAAAAGTTCTGTAAAAACCTTTTATACTGTCATCAAAAACAATTTCTATTCATCTGCACTTCTCAGCTTATGGATCATTTCCTCGCAGATCTCAAGGGCACTCTTACCGTCCGTCTGAACAACGATATCCGCTGCTGCTTCATACTTTGCTCTTCTGGCTTCCATCAGATCAGCAATATATTCCACATTCTTGTGACCATTTAAGAGTGGGCGCTCGTCACTATCCTTCACACGATCAAGAATTGTCTGCGGGTCTGCTTTCAGAAGAACAACCTTGCCGTTCTTCTTCATCTCAGCCACATTGCGTTCACGCATAGCCACACCGCCGCCACAGGAAATAATGACATTCTGCTTGGACTGCATGTCAATGAGCAACTGTGTCTCAAGATTCCGGAAGTATTCCTCTCCATAAGTCTCAAAAATTTCCGAAATGCTCATGCCCTGCTGCTCAGCGATCACCTGATCCATCTCAACCACATCCATGGCCAGTGCATCTCTCAAAAATGCAGAGATTGTACTCTTCCCTGCTCCCATGAAACCAATCAGCACAATATTGTAATCGAAGAGCTTCTTTCCCTGAATCTTCTTGCTGTTGTAGAGAACTCTTTCATAAATATCAGCAATCTCTTCCTGATGCACATTGCACTTCAGTTCTGTGTCCAATATCTCTTTCTGTCTGTTCTCCTGCTCCGGTTGAAGAATCTGCATCTGATTCTTCTCCTTCAATGCCATAATCTTCTCAACCACATCGAATCGTTTCATCAATATATCTACAAGCTGAGTATCACAGGATAAAAGTTCCTGCCGCAATAAATCCAGTTCCTTCATAGTCATGCTCTCCCTTGTTTCTTTCGTTTAGCGTGCTCTATTACTCACATTCCGCTTCAATCGGACGCCTGTATCTGCCCCCTTCGAGCAGATACATCTTTGGAATGAATGTATCAGTTTAACGCTTTAAGTTATTACATTGTACCATAAACTGACAACAAAAGAAACCTGTAATTTCCTTTATTTTTTTATCTTTTGCCGTTTTTCCGCTGGCTGTGACAATTGCCAGCCCCTATTTAAAGTTTTCTGTTCACAAAACAGGACCCGCTTTTGCGAGTCCTGATAAAAGATTCATATTTTATGCTTCATCAATGGCTTTGCCGATATCATGACGCATATATTTATTGTCGAATTCAATCCATTCGGTTGCTTTATAGGCATTGGCTCTTGCTTCTTTCAGCGTTGTGCCTTTGGCTGTGACACCAAGTACACGTCCGCCGTTTGTCACAATACCTTTTTCATTGCGCTTTGTGCCTGCATGGAAGCAATAATAGCCTTCATCCGCATGGAATTTTTCAAAACCTGTGATCGGATAACCTTTTTCGTAAGAAACCGGATAACCATCAGAAGCCAGGACAACACAAACTGCCGCATTGTCTTCAAATTCCAGATGCTTCTCAGCCAGTTTGCCGTCGATGCATGCCTCAAACATTTCCACCAGATCTGTCTTCATTCTCGGAAGCACAACCTGTGTTTCAGGATCACCGAATCTGGCATTATATTCCAGCACCTTCGGGCCGTCTTCTGTCAGCATCAAACCAACAAAAAGGATGCCCACAAAATCTCTGCCTTCTGCTTTCATCGCTGCCATCGTAGGCTTGAAAATATGCTCCATACAGAAAGCATTCACTTCTTCTGTATAGAAAGGACTTGGGGAAAATGTACCCATACCGCCTGTATTTAAGCCCTGATCGCCATCTTTTGCACGTTTATGATCCTGAGCAGATGTCATCGGTACAATATTGGTTCCGTCACAGAAGCAAAGGGCCGACACCTCACGGCCTGTCATAAACTCTTCCACAACCATCTGATTGCCGGCTGAACCGAATTTCTTGTCTTCCATGATTTCTTTAACACCGGCGCGGGCTTCCTCAAGATTCTGACAGATGAGAACCCCTTTGCCCAAGGCCAGACCATCAGCCTTTAATACGATTGGCATCTTGGCCGTTTCAAGATAATCAAGGGCTGCCTGCGGATCCGTGAAATTCTCATAAGCAGCAGTCGGAATACCGTATTTTTTCATCAGATCTTTTGAAAAGGCTTTGGAGCCCTCGATAATGGCTGCATTCTTACGCGGTCCGAATACTCTCAGTCCTTCTGCCTCAAAAGCATCCACAATACCGCCCACCAGAGGATCATCCATGCCGATCACCGTCAGATCAATGGTTTTTTCCTTTGCAAAGGCAACCAGCTTATCAAATTCCATGGCACCGATCGGTACACATTCTGCAACTTCTTCAATACCGGCATTGCCCGGTGCACAGTAAACTTTATCTACAAGAGGACTTTCTGCGACCTTCCATGCGATGGCATGCTCTCTTCCACCGCCGCCAACGATTAATACTTTCATTCTGCTCATCCTTTCTTTCATATATAACTCAAATATCCGCCGATTCCACCAAATCAAAAGGCAGAATCGGCGGATGAACCTATTCAAAATCAACTCACGAATTCCGATACAGGATTCAAAGTCACATTGCAGACTTTGAGTCTTGAAGTCTACTCTTCTACAAACACTCTGCCATCCTTCACATGTACTTTGTCATGGGCGATCAGATCAATAACTTTCGGCATAATCTGCCATTCTGCCTGCTCCATAATTCTGCGCTGAAGCACCTCCGGCGTATCATCCGGGCATACTTCCACCGGCTTCTGCATGATGATCGGACCTGTATCCGTCCCTTCATCAACAAAATGCACCGTTGCACCGCTGATCTTCACACCGCGCTTTAAGGCAGCCTCATGAACATGCAGTCCATAATAACCGGTTCCACAGAAAGACGGGATCAACGACGGATGGATATTGATCATCCGGTTTCTGTAGGCTTTGATCATCTTCCCTGGCACAACCACCATAAAGCCTGCCAATACAATGAGATCCACACCCCGGGCATTGACAGCTTCCAGCAGAGCATCATTAAAAAGCTCACGATCTGCATACTGTTTCGGAGAAATACATACCGCTTCAATACCGGCTTTCGCCGCTCTCTCCAGTGCTTTTGCCTTTGGATTATTGCTGATCACCACTTTGATCTCTGTGTCGGTGATACGTCCATCGGCAATGCTGTCGATAATGGCCTGGAGATTGGTGCCGCCGCCGGATACAAGTACTGCAATCTTTAACATAATGTCACACCCTTTTCGCCCTCTGTCAGTTCACCAACGATATAGGCTTTCTCACCTGCTTCTTCAAGAAGCTTCATTGTCTTATCAACATCTGCAGGATCAACACCAATCACCATACCAAGACCCATGTTGAAAGTATTGTACATCATCTGTTCGGCAATATCACCTTTTTCTGCAATAAGTTTGAAGATAGCCGGAACTTCGTAGCTGTCTTTCTTCACAACAGCATGAACACCTTCCGGCAGCATACGTGGAATGTTCTCATAAAATCCGCCGCCCGTAATATGGGAGCATCCCTTAAGCGTCACACCGCCGTCTTTAACTGCCTTCAGGGCTTTGACATAAATTCTTGTAGGCGCAATCAATGCTTCACCTAAAGTTGTGCCAAGTTCATCATAGTATGTATCCAATGATTCCTTTGTCATATCGAATACTTTGCGGACAAGGGAGAAACCATTGCTGTGTACACCGGAAGAAGCGATGCCGATAAGCACATCACCTTTCTTCAGATTCTCACCTGTGATCAGATCCTTCTTATCTACAACACCTACTGCAAAACCTGCAAGATCGTACTCATCCTCAGGCATCAGTCCCGGATGCTCCGCTGTCTCACCGCCGATCAGTGCTGCACCGGACTGCTTGCACCCTTCAGCAACACCGCTGACGATTGTGGCAATCTTCTCAGGATAGTTCTTGCCACATGCAATATAATCAAGGAAGAAAAGCGGTTCACCGCCGGCACAAGCCACATCATTCACACACATAGCCACTGCATCAATACCGATCGTGTCATGTTTGTCCATAAGGAAAGCCAGTTTCACCTTTGTGCCGCAGCCATCTGTACCTGATAAAAGGATCGGATCTTCCATTTTCTTGATATTTTCAAGAGAAAAAGCACCTGAAAATCCGCCGAGACCGCCAAGTACTTCCGGACGCATGGTTCCTTTGACAAATTTCTTCATGAGTTCTACTGATTCGTATCCTGCTTCAATATCTACACCGGCATTTTTGTAATCCATTTATATTTCCTCCTTGATAAAAGCACTCTGATTATGATTAATTGTTCGATTCAAAATCCGTTCCCAGATTCTTATTTCACTATTTCTATCTGCTATTTCGTTGGGTAATCACCATTAAAACATGCCATGCAGAAACCACCTGCGGCATCCGGACATGCGGCTACCATACCCTCACTGGACAGGAAGGCAAGTGAATCCGCTCCCGTCATCTTGCAGACCGCATCCACTCCCTGCTCATGGAAGATCAGTTTCTTCTCTTCCGGCATGGAAGCACCATAATAACATGGATGTGAAATGGTTGCTGATGCGATCCTCAGATGGACACTCTTGGCTCCGGCATGGCGAAGCAGCTCAACTAACGTCTGAGCCGTTGTACCGCGCACCATGGAGTCATCCACAACCACAATGTTCTTGTCCTCCACCTGGCTCTTGATCACAGAAAGCTTCATATGAATCTTTCTGTCAAACAAAATACCTTCCGGCTTCACCAGATTATTACCGTAGTATTTATTTTTTACAAAAGCGTCCACCATAGGGATTCCCAGTGTATCTGCGTATCCGGCTGCTGCTGCCAGCCCCGAATCCGGTACCCATACAACCGCATCTGCCTCTACAGGCGCTTCCTTGGCCAGATGGCATCCCATATTGTATCTCGCCTTGTAAACTTCCTGACCACCGAAGACACTGGCCGGATGTGAATAATAAATATACTCATAAATGCAGGCACGTATCGGCTGCGCCGGCATACCCTGGATGGAATGCGGGCCTTCTGCATTGATGACCACAATCTCCCCGGGCTGGATATCTCTCACATAATCAACATTCAATTCATCAAAGGCACATGTCTCTGAAGAAAGGAACCATGAATGATCTTCCCTGCCAAGTACCAGCGGACGAATGCCCTGGGGATCTCTGACACCGATCACCTTTCTCGGCGTCATCACCAGCATCGCGTATCCGCCTTTGAGCATCGGCATAATAGAAGCAATCGCCTCCTCAATGGTCGGATAATTATTTCTTGCTCTGGAAATCAACACAGAGATTACTTCCGCCGCTTCCATTGTCTGGAATACAGAACCTTTCAGTTCCAGATCATGGCGAATCTCCTCGATATTCGTCAATCCGCCGTTTAAAGCAACAGCCATATGACCGTTTGTGTAACGGATTACGATGGGCTGTGCATTCTCCCGGGCATCCGATCCGTCATATCTGAGAATATGGCCAATACCTGCATGTCCCTGAAGCTTCTCGAGCTTCATCTCATCAAAAGCTTCCGTCACAAGACCTTCATCCTTCACATAGGAAAAATTGCCCTGATTGTCATTCACACAGATACCTGCTGCCTCCATGCCACGATGCTGCATGGAAAACAATCCGTAATATATTAAATGGGATGTATGAAAGCCGTTATTGTCAAACATGCCAAACAAACCACATCTGTCCATCATTTTCTCCATCTGCTTACATCTCCTTTAAATACGCTTCATAACCGATATGCTCAAGCTTGTCTGCCTTATTCAGTACCGTCTGCTCAAGCTTGCTGCTGTATGCTTTCAGTCTCTCACGCAATTCGACATCCTCTGTGGCCAGGATCTTGGCTGCCAGAAGTCCTGCATTCTGTGCACCATTGATGGCCACTGTAGCAACCGGTATGCCCGGTGGCATCTGGACGATAGAATAAAGAGAATCCACACCGCCAAGAGCCTTTGTCTGCACCGGTACACCAATAACAGGGAGCACCGTCATAGCCGCAGTCATACCCGGAAGATGGGCTGCCCCGCCGGCACCTGCAATAATCACTGAAAGGCCTTTTTCCTCGGCTGTCTTTGCATATTCGCATAATCTGTCCGGTGTTCTGTGTGCCGAAACAATCGTCAGTTCATAAGGCACCTGCAATTCATCCAGTATCTCTGCTGCCTTTGACATAACCGGCAGATCGGAATCACTGCCCATAATAATGCCAACCTTTACGCTCATTCCCATTACCTCCGTTAAAACTTGATCTTTGAATGCGCATAGCGCGCTTTAAAAAGTGCATCTTCAATCGTCTTATCTGTCACTGTGATATGCCCCATCTTACGGCCGACTCTGCATTCCTCTTTGCCGTAAATATGGATCTTCACTTCAGGATACTTATAAGCTTCTTCCAGTCCATGGACTTCAGCCTTCTTATTCACGTTTCCGATAATATTCTTCATCACTGTCGGACGGATTAGTTCCGTACTGCCAAGGGGCAGTCCAAGAATCGCCCGGATATGATTCTCATACTGTGAAGTCACACAGCCCTCTATTGTATAATGTCCTGAATTGTGCGGACGCGGCGCCAGCTCATTGACAAGCACATGCTGATCCTTTGTCACAAAAAGTTCGATACAGAGCATACCATAGGCATTAAAAGCATGCACCGCTTTCCTTGCCACATCCATGGCTTCTTCCCGACAGGCTTCTGTGATATCCGCCGGTACCGTTGTCTCATCCAGAATGCTGTTCACATGCACATTTTCTGCCACCGGGAATACCGCTACATCGCCGTTAGTGCTGCGGCAGACCAGAATCGATACTTCCTTTAAAAACGGCACATATTCTTCCACCATCAGGGGCAGCCTGCCTGCGCCCAGACTCTCATAAGCCTCACGGATATCTTCTCTTGTATGGATCACCGCATTCCCCTTGCCGTCATAACCGCCTGTACAGGTCTTCAAAATCACCGGATAACCGAAATAGTCACAATCCTCCACCAGCTGTTCATAAGAGTCTGCCTTTCGAAAATCAGGAACCGGCAGACCATGTGACATCAGCCACTGCTTCTGATCGTATTTGTTCTGAATATGCAAAAGCGTCTCACTGGAAGGATAAACAGGACATCCCTTTGCCTCCACCTGCTGCAGCGCCTTCACACTGATGTGCTCAAATTCATAGGTCACCACATCCACCTTCGAGGCCAGTTCCTCAATGGCTGCCACATCATCAAAATCTGCTACAATATGTTCATCTGCAATGCTGTGAGCCGGGCAATGCAGGGTTGGATCAAGAATTACAAAATAATCATCCAGCCGCTTAGCATCAAGAATCATCATCTTGCCAAGCTGACCGCCGCCGATAATACCGATTTTATGCATGTCAAACGCTCCTTTTATAATGATATCTTATAAATAAGTGGATACTCTTATTATAAACCATTCTTATAAATTCACTTTTTCCTATCAAATAGGCAAAATTCATCAGAATCTGACTCTATTGTAACCGTACTGAGCTTTTACGTCAATACTTAAGCGAAAAAAAAGGAAAGGTTCTTTCACCTTTCCTTTTTTATTTAAAATGTATCGTTGATACTATATAAGCACAGCTTATATGTTGAGTGGCTCATTCAGTGCTTCCGTACCTTCAAGGCAGAATTTGCCCTCCCGTATGATATCTACCTGCCTGCCGTCTGCAAAGCATGCTGTAATGGCACTGATCTCATCGTAAGGGATCGTAATATCCGTATGCACATTAAAATATGCCTGTTCCGGATCTGTATTCCTCAGGCGGGACTTCTCATTCTCACGGGCAACAATTTCCTTGTCGTCTGTATTATATACCTTATGATCTTCACTATGGCTGTAGCAGGTATCGCCAATGGCAAAATGCGGCCCTGTCTTCTCCATAATGAGAATCGGCATCAGCTGTGTAATGTCGAACTTTCTAGCCATGGCATAGGCCGTTGTGTTCGTGCCGATGGCAAATTCTCCCATTGGCAGCGTCTCATGATTCTGAAGGAGATTCTGTCTCAGATACTTCTGATTCTCCTCCCTGTCCTCATAATTGTTGCAGTCAGCTTCAGCAACACAGCCATCTTCAAACCGCAATGAAAGATTTCTGTAATTCAATCCATTCAGATACACACTGCTTACATGCAGCGTTCCATTTGTCCCTGCCAATACCGGACTTGTAAAAATCTCACCCACAGGAATATTCACATCTGCGCAGCAGTTTTCAAACACAGTTTCCTTCGCCGGATTCTGAAGCTGCCATAAAGCAACCTTCAAATCCGTCCGGTTGCCGTTCATACCGGTAATATGCATATATTCCGCGCCGTCAATGGCATCGATCATCTTCTGCTGAATACTTCTGAACAGATCATTATCCAGATTGTTGACTTTAATCGTCTCATCCATAATGGCCTCAAACTGATCGCCAATGGATGGCAGTGGCCAGGCAATGATTGAAAAACTGATGGCTGACGCATCTATATACTGATTGACAATCTCTGTCAGCTGTCCTGCCATGCGAACAGCCAGCTTCTGCTGTTTATCCGACAGACGGATGTTCTCCTCTTTAGCCGCCGGTTCAAAGGGAGTCTCACCAAAAACATCCATCCAGGCCGGGCCGGCATAATCCTCTGCCAGATCCGCATACTGCTCATAGGCAGACTTCGTCACACCGATGATGCGCTCACATAAAGCTTTGTCAAGATATAACCCCTTATCCATGCGGTGATCATAATCATACTGCGGATTAGCCGAGCAGGACACAAGGCCGAGCTTACCCGCTGTCTTGTTAATACTATGGATGGCATCCCTGCAGACAATCACAGAAAGTCCTAATGCTTCAAATTGCCGGATTGTTGAACGAAGCACCCGCTCAAACCCAATATTAGCTCTTAACTGGACATTCTTCTTGGCTGATAAGTCAATCTTATACAGTTCAAATCCTCTCACATAGCCATTCACAAATGTAGCCGCCATATCGTCGATCACCGACTGATCCAGGGTGTTCAGATACGCAGCAATCGACTTTTCATTGGCAGAAATATACTCCCCATACTGATACAGATAAGACAGCTCTGTCAAATCCGCCTTCATGATGATATCCCTGTAAAAGCTCAGGGACGGATCCAGCTTCTCCCGGGTTCTCCCCGTCACAGTCTGATCACTGTAATCACTGACATACCAGTAAATGATCTGCAAAATCTCATCTCTTTCAGGTATACGGTTCTCAAAACGGTTATAAATCTCTATAAACAGCTCATTGATCGCTGTCATATCTGCCAGACGCCCCTGAAATGCCAGCGGGATCAGGCCCCGGATCTCCGTGACAAGCCAGGCCATCATCGGACCATAGGCTTCCCCTAGCATTACTGCCGACCACTGCGGATTGGCATAGCTTTTCTCATAACCGGCTTCACCCTCCCACACCTCAGTCTCAGGAAGAATATCCGCATAAAAGCGATGATTCATCTCTGCCAGCTCTTTTGTTGTCAGCTGTACAAAGCGACCATCCTGACGCATCTCATAAACCTTTTCCACGTATAAAATAAAATCGGCCAGACAATGGAAATAAACATCAAAGGGTGCTTCTGCCGTATTTGCCTCTGCTATTTCACGAATGCGTTCCACAGACAGCTCAAAGCGTTCCTTCACCCACTCCTGTACCTCTTTTCTATTAATTTCTTTCTTCAATACGATCACCTTTCTCATCTATCATGATTCGGATTCAAGTCGAACATCCAAAATTCCCGCTGGAAATAATGCAGTTCTTACATAATAATTGATAAACAGCCCACAAAAAAAATAAATCCGTGGACAATAACTGCCGCCAGATTCACATAAAAAGCCCCCTGCACCATCGGGCCATAGGCTTCATTGTCCTTGCGAAGCTGAACAGACAGCCAGAGGCCAAAAATTGCAGCCAGAAAACTCAGATATCCGATGCCTCCAACTGCTGCCGGAAGATCACCTTCCTTTATAAAGGACGCAATCGTCAATACAGCCATGCAGATCAATGATACAATCCCAAATGCAGCGGCGTAAATTCCTCGTTTTGTCTGTCTTTTTTCAATTTTGATGAAGCTGTATATATTATGCGCCATCCCACTTACTCCTTATTTTATTCATTATGTAGAACAGAAGATATCCCGCAATACCTCCTGCAGTATTCAAAATTAAATCATCTACATCAAAGGATCCAACCCTTGTCAGCAACTGTGTGATCTCAATTGTAAGACTCAGTAAAAAAGCCGCCAGAAACATCCGGTTCATTCTTCTGAGCTTCGGTCTCAATATGGGCATAAAAAAACCATATGGCATAAAAGCCAGTACATTACCAAATAAGTTTGCGAGAAATGCCCGGATTCCCACAACATCTCTATATATATAAAATCTTCGTATTTCTTTAAAGGGAATCAAATTATACCTGTAATAAGAAGTAATAACATCTCTTCCATAATCTTCACTGAAAAAACATACATAAATTAAAACAGCGATATACAAAGTAAGCAGTACGAAACTGCCGAATTTGATACACCGCTTTGTTTGTCGGCTCACGCAATCCCTCCTGCCTGACCTGGCGGGTTCTGCCATTTGGCCCCCTGCCTGTATAAATTACACCACGGCTGCTAAATCCGGCAGCCGCGATGCAGATAACAATATTCTATTGAAAATCTATTCTTTACATCAAGTCTGAATGATGCCTCAGAAGTCTTGCTCCGTTAACAATTCCGATAATACCGAGAACCAGCCCGCTGATTACAGATAAAATTCCAAGGACAAGACTGCATGCACCGGTCTGACACATCAGTTTTGACATCTTATCTTCTATTCTCATCCTCGCTGCTCCTTTCTCAAGCTATGTTCGTATCTGTCAGATATGCCTTTCTAATGCCATCCGACTTCCAACACAATCTACTGTTCCTTTGCACCATACTGTTCATAGTATGCATCAATTGCTGCTTTCAGTTTGTCATCAATGACAATCTTTCCATTACATGACTTATTATACAGGCATTCAACAACCTCTGCCATCGTAACAATGGCATTTGTCTCAAAACCATAGAGATCTTTGACTTCATCAAGGGCACACTTGACACCGCCCTTGCCGACTTCCATACGGTCTAAGGAAACCATCAGGCCAACGATGGTGACATCAGCTGCGCCTTTCACCTTCGGGACTGTCTCTTCCATAGACTTGCCGGATGTTGTCACATCTTCGATCATTACAACGCGGTCTCCGTCTTTTAATGGGCTGCCCAGGAAATTTCCCTTATCTGCGCCATGATCTTTCGCTTCCTTACGGTCTGAGCAGTACCGGATCTCCTTGCCGTACAAGTCACTAAAAGCAATAGCTGTTACAACACCAAGCGGAATACCCTTGTAAGCCGGTCCGAACAGTACATCAAAATCGTCACCATACTTTGCATGGATCGCCTTTGCGTAATACTGACCCAGACGCTTTAACTGGGAACCTGTCACATAGGCACCTGCATTCATGAAAAACGGAGACTTTCTGCCGCTCTTCAATGTAAATTCACCAAACTTCAATACATCTGCTTCCACCATAAAGTGGATAAACTCTTCTTTGTACTGTTCCATATCTATAATCTCCTTTTTGTGATTAAAAATTCACTGATCTCTTTCTGACTTTTCTTCTCTGTTATTATACTCAACTTCCAGCGAAAAATCAACCAAAAACATACCTGTCCAGTCGTTCAAAAGCCTCCGTGACACGACACTTCGGCAGCGCCAGATTCATTCTGATATGATGTTCCCCATGGAATGGACGTCCATCCTGCCAGCCGACGCCCACATCCCAGCCGGCCTGAAGCAGTTCATCCATGGATTGGCCATGATCTTCACACCATTGTGTACAATCCAGAAAAAGCATATAAGTTCCCTGAGGCTTTGATACCGTCACGCCCTTGAAATGTGCTGCAATGTAATCACAGGCAAATCGTACATTCTCCGTTAAAACCTGACACAGCTCATCCACCCATTCGTAACCCTCCTGTTTATAGGCACCGATCAGTGCATGCATGGACAAAACATTCATCTCATTGTAATGGGATTTACTGCCCCTTGCCTCCACTCTGTCTCTCAATGCTTCATTATAAATAATATGATAGCTCCCAATCAGACCTGCAAGATTAAATGTTTTGCTTGGTGCATACAGGGCCACTGTGTGTTCCCGGGCATAATCATTTACCTGCTGTGTCGGTATATGCTTTTGTCCATCCAGTAAAATATCTGACCAGATTTCATCTGAGATCACTGTCACAGCATATTGTTCATATACCGCCATCGCCTTTTCCAGCTCCCACTGTTCCCAGACACGGCCCGTCGGATTATGAGGTGAACACATAATCGCAGCATGGATATGGTACTTTCTGATCTTCGCTTCCATATCCTCATAATCCATCCTGTAAATGCCCTCTGCATCCTTCTTCAACTCACTGTGTATCATCTTATAGCCATTGTTCTTCAGACTGGCGGTAAAGCCAATATATGTCGGGCTGTGCAAAAGGACCGCATCCCCTGGCGCCGCCAGGCACTGCAGTGCCGAAAGGATCCCTCCGAGGACACCATTCTCATAGCCAATATGCTCTTTTTTCAGTCCATTTACGCCATTTCGTTTTTGATGCCATTTGATAATTTCATCAAAATAGGTATCTCTAGGTGCAAAATATCCGTAAGCCGGATGTTTTGCACGTTCAATAATGGCCTCCGGAATCGTCGGCACTGTCGGAAAGTTCATATCCGCCACCCACATCGGGATAAAATCAAAACCTCCCTTTGGTTTTGACGGTGACATTCCCGGATACATTCCAAGACCATCTACAGCCATAGCATCTTGTCCTTGTCTGTCAATGATCGATGTAAAATCATATTTCATATTATTCCTATCCTCGTTTTTTCCAGCATTGATTGCAGCTGCTGACTGCCTTTCACCGCTGATTTTATCTTCTTTTCTATTTTCCTATATCTGCACCGAAAAAGCAATTCTTTCTCTGTATTTCGTTGACTTTTTTATTCCATATCGTTATACTTTATCACAGAACTTTTGAAACATCATCTATTCGCCAAAAGTTCTGTTTTATCAAAGATTTTTACGAAAGGTGTCTATTTATGCTAACCTACATTTTATTGATCCTGGGATTTATCCTGCTTATTAAAGGAGCGGACCTGTTTGTAGACGGCAGCTCATCCATTGCCAGACTGCTTCGCATTCCCGCCGCTGTCATCGGACTGACCATTGTTGCCTTCGGTACAAGTGCCCCGGAATTATCCGTCAGCTGTTCAGCTGCCCTGGCCGGTCAGAATGAAATTGCCATCAGCAACGTTCTTGGTTCCAACATTTTCAACCTCATGGTTGTTACCGGTGCCTGTGCTGCCATCAGTGCCATTCCGGTCAATGAAGGCATTTTGAAACGTGAGTTTCCATTTTCAATTGTTGTCGCAGCACTGCTTCTGATATTCAGCCTGTTCGGATTCGGACAGCTCAATATCGGCCGACTTGAAGGGCTGACGCTTCTTGTGCTTTTTGTTCTCTTTGTTGCCATCCAGGTCAGGGATGCTTTAAAGTCCCGCAGTGAAAATGCTGAAGATCCAATGGAAGAAGTTCTTTCTCCATCGAAAAGCATTGTATTTGTCGTCATCGGATGTATCATGATCATTTACGGCGGCAACTTTGTCGTGGACAGTGCCTCTGAAATTGCTGCCAATTTCGGTCTGTCAGAAACCCTGATCGGACTGACAGTTGTTGCTTTCGGTACTTCCCTGCCGGAACTGGTCACTTCCATTGTTGCCTCAAGGAAAGGTGAAAACGATCTTGCCATCGGTAATGTGGTCGGTTCCAATATCTTCAATATTCTGATGATTCTTGGTATTTCAACAAGTATCCATCCTGTCGCATTGCAGCCTTCTGCTGTTTACGACTGTATTATCCTGATGATCTTCAGCATCCTTGTTCTTTTCTTCTGCTGGAGCAAGAAACAATTGTCCAGAGGCGAAGGCATTTTTATGCTTATCCTCTATGCGATCTATACGGTTTACATTATCATGCGCTGATAAGATAAAAATATAAGAAAAACTCTTGTCGAACGGCAAAAAACATGCTAACATGAATGCAATCAGCGAAGAGGCTGCGGAATATCCGCGGCCTCTTTTTGTTTTTCACAGATATTATGACCGGACTGCCTCTGCCTGTTCATGCCGCCTTGTCTGCTGTCTGTGAAAATAATAAAGAGAGAGGAAGATGTAAATGAACTACGAAAAAATTTTTGATCTTGTAACAAAAGTGGATGACTTCGTCTGGGGTCCCGCTATGCTTGTCCTGCTTGTAGGCACCGGTATTTTTCTGACCATCCGTGTTGGTTTCCTTACATGGAGAAATCTCGGATACGCCATCAAAAGTACACTGAGTAAGGAGGCCCGTACTCAGAAAAGAGGCGATGGCGATGTTTCTCCGTTCTCCGCATTAACAACCGCTCTTGCAGCTACCATCGGTACCGGCAATATCGTGGGTGTTGCAACAGCCATGGTATCCGGCGGTCCCGGCGCCCTTGTCTGGATGTGGATTTCCGCCTGTTTCGGTCTGACATCCAAATTCAGTGAATGTATGCTGGCCATCAAGTATCGTGAACGTAATGAAAAAGGTGAAATGTCCGGCGGCCCTATGTACACAATGAAAAAAGCACTTCCCAAAGGATTCGGAGCAGTTCTTGGCTGGCTGTTTGCTTTATTTGCCGTTCTGGCTTCCTTTGGTATCGGCAATATGACCCAGGCCAACTCTATTTCTTCAGCTTTAAACGAAACCATTGGTTTCTCCAAAGTTGCCATCGGTATTGTCCTGACTGTTCTGTCCCTTGCAGTTATTGTCGGCGGTATTAAATCCATCTCAAAGGTTTCCTCTGTTGTTGTTCCTCTGATGGCCGTTTTCTATATTATAGCCGGTATTATTGTTATCATCGGCAACATTCAGAACGTCCCAGCCGGTCTTGTCATGATCTTCAAATATGCCTTTACCCCTCAGGCTGTTACAGGCGGCGTCCTTGGTAATATTGTGGCCTCCATGATGGCTGCCATGCAGTATGGCATCGCCCGTGGATGTTTTTCCAATGAAGCCGGTATGGGTTCTGCTGCCATCACTGCCGCTGCTGCCACAACAGACCACCCTGTTCGTCAGGCTTATATCAATATGACCGGTACATTCTGGGATACAATCGTTGTCTGCTCTATCACTGGTCTTTGTATTGCAAGCTCCGGCATGCTGGGTCAGATCGATCCGGCCACAGGCAGTCTCTATACCGGTTCTGCCTTGACCATCGCCGCATTCAAAACCGTTCTCGGTCCCCTCGGCGGGTGGCTTGTCACCATCGGCATTGCACTTTTTGCCTTTTCCACGATTCTTGGATGGGAATATCATGGTGAAAAAGCTTTTGAGTATCTGTTGAACACACACAAACTGAATATCATTTACCGTCTGGTTTTCTCATGTGTTGTTTTCTTCGGTGCTACCATGCAGTTGGATCTTGTATGGAAACTTTCCGATATCGCCAACGCCCTGATGGCCATTCCAAACCTGATCTGTATGCTTCTGCTGAGCGGTGAAATTGCCCGGGATATCCGTGAATTCCAGAAAATTCTGGATAAAGAACGCGGACGATAAGATTTAAATCTATTGCCATACCAAAAGCAGCAGGTCAGCAGATCTTTTTCATCCGCTTTCCTGCTGCTTTCATTTTATGAAATTCTGCCGTTCTCCATTTCATATACCACATCTGCCACGTTCATTGTGGATACTCGGTGGGATACCAGGACAACGGTTTTCTTCTCTGGCCGATTCTTTTCAATGATTTTCAAAGATGATTCCCTCGTTCAGCGAGTCCAGGTTCGCTGGTTGGCTCATCCAGTCAGAATCAGCGGGCATTCATGGAGAAATGCTCTTGCAATTCCGATTCTCTGTTTCTCACCGCCGGACAGCGTATCACCCAGTTCTCCGACTTCTGTATCATATCCTTTCGGAAGTGTCATAATGAAATCGTGGATAGACGCCTTTCTTTGCGGCTTTCCATAATCTCTTCTCTGGATGCTCCCGGCTTTGCGATGGCGATATTGTTTGCAATCGAATCATGGAACAGGTGCGTTTCCTGTGTCACGTAACTTTCCATATCTCTCAGATGCCTGGTCGGAATCTTTGCGGACATCTGTACCGTCTACCGACACGCTTCCACCCTGCACATCCCAGAAACCGCATCAACAGTTTTAAGAGTGTAGATTTTCCGGAACCGCTCGCACCATGAATCCCTGTGATTTTACCCGGCTGTAATTTCAGTGAATAGTTATCCAAAATAGCTCTCTTCCCCGTATGCAAATGTTACGTTCTCTGCCTCTGCTCCTGCGAATGCATGATCTGCGCTCTCCTTCAGAACCCGCACCCCGATCAGCGGAAGTTTCCACGTCACCCGGAATTTCTTCCACAAGCGGCGTCTCTTCCAGAAGGGAAAGAACACGCTCACCACTTGCCAGTGTCTGGTTCAGGTTGTTGGAAAGGCTTGATAATGCTACGACCGGTCCGAAAGAACCCATCATTGCGATGGTGCAGGTTAAGATTCCCTCGAATCCCATCGCTCCTTTGTCGTACAGCCAGATCGTCAGTGCCAGCATCCCAAAAGATGCAAGCAGGACAACCATGTTCGTAAATGAACGCTGTGAGCCTTCCATTTTGCTTAATGACTCCTGCATTCCTGCAAGGTTTTTGGATCGCTCTGCTCATCTGCTCTCTTTCTCTTTTCACCCTGTCCGTACTGAATGGTCTCGTCCAATCCTCGTAGGGAGTCCAGGACAAAGCTGTTCAGTTCTCCGAAGTTTGTCCGAAATTCCATTCCCTTCTGGCTGCCACGTTTTCCATTCCACATCGGATGGCTACACCGACAATCAGATAAGCGGCCAGTGCAAGCAGGCCTGCCAGCCAGTGATATCTTCCGATAAAAATCACCATAATGATTGAGGTCAGTGTTGCAATCGCAATCGGCGAAATGGTATGTGCATAGAACACTTCCAGTAATTCGATATCGGTTGTAATAATGGAAATCAGGTTTCCCTTTATCCCGCCCTTCCAGCTTTCGCCGGCAGAGCTTTCGTCAGGCCGCAAACACTTTGTGGCGGATGATTGCCAACAGCTTAAATGCGATAAAATGATTACAATACTGTTCCATATAATGCAGGATTCCACGAAGCACTGCAATGACGATCATGACTGTGATAATCGTTTTTACCGGGGTCATTACCAGCCACATATTGTCCACCGGAACAATCATTCCGGCTACCCCTGTCAGAAGTCCATGCACGACGACCTGCCCTGCCAGTATCGTCAGGAAGATCGCACACAAATACCCCAATGTTCCAAGGATGATTGCTGCCAGCATGATATGGAGCAGGGGTTTTACCAGACCAATCAGACTTCCCATGATCCGGAGGGCACTTCTGCGTTTTGTTGTATTCGTATTTTCACTCATTATGCCACTCCTCCTTTTCCATAGTTTTCCAGTGCCATCTGGCTTTCATACAGATGTCTGTACGCACCATTCCGGCTCATCAGTTCGTCATGCTTTCCGCTTTCCTTGATTTCTCCGTCTTTTAAGAAATAAATCTTGTCAGACTTCACGACATTTGCCAGTCTGTGGGAGATCAGAAGCACCGTCTTTGTCTTTGCCTGTTCGTGAATCACATTCATGATCAGTTCTTCACTTTCCACATCGATATTGGATGCGGCTTCATCGAAAATGTAAACCTTGCACTGTCTGTCTTTCGAAGCAATGCTCTGGCAATCACCAGTCTCTGACACTGACCGCCGGACAGGTTGCTTGCTTTTTCCAGCAACTGTGTCTGCAAGCCATCCTGTGTCTGTAAGAACCCTAAGAGATTCACTTTCTGAAGGACAGCTTCCATCTCTTCTTTCGTTGCGTCCGGTTTTGCCATCTTCAGATTTTCTTCTACTGTACCTTTGAACAGATAACTGTTATGGCGAACCAGAACAACCCTCTGCATCAGATTTGTTTCATTCACTTCGTTAAGCGGTACACCACCGATGGTGATTTCTCCGCTGTATCCCCGGTTCTTTGCTGCAAGCATTCCAGCGATTGTACTCTTACCACATCCGGATTCACCAACCAGTGATACAAAACTTCCTGCCGGAAGATTTAAATTGATTCCTTTTAGAATCTCTCTGTCCTCTTCATAAGAAAAATGAACATCTTTTAATGTAATATCTAACGCTCCGTCCGGCAGTGTTTTTTCTCCTGCCTGTGGTTCCGGTAAATCTAAAATCTTGAAAATCTTATCACTCGCTGCCATACCATTCATTGCGATATGGAAGAACGAACCAAGCAGCCTGAGCGGCAGGAAAAACTCGCTGGCAAGCAGAACGATACCTAACGTTCCTGCTACACTGATATTTCCCTTTAAGAATTCAGATACCGCCACTGCCATACCGATCGCTGCTCCGCCATACGCCACAATATCCATCACACTGGTGGAATTGAGCTGCATGGTCAGCACCTTTCATCGTAATCCTGCGGAAGTTCTGGGATTCCACATCCATCTCGTCTGCTTTCTGCTGGTCTGCCTGATAGATCTTTCAGTGTAGTAAGTCCCTGTAAATTTCTCAAGGAACGAATCCCCCAGTCCGGTATAGATACTCCAATAGTTATTTAATAATCTCTTCGCCACTTTCTGTACCACTACAATTGAAATCGGAATCAGCGGTACGCAGACCAGCAGGATGACGCTCGCTTTCAGGCTCACTCTGCAAAGAATGATAAACAAGGTCAGCGGTGCGATCAGGCTGTAAAACAACTGCGGAGATATTTTCCAAAGTATGTCTCCAACTGCTCCACACCTTCGGTTGACACCTGTACGACCTCCGAAGAGGATACCTGCTCACTGTAGGAAGCTCCCAGCTTTCAACATTTTCTCATAAATCTTTTCGCGCAGAATCCGCTCACATCCACGCACGCCAGATAGGAAGACCTTTGCTCCCATCCGTTCGCATACGAAACCGGATCACCACGACCAGGACTAAGATCAGTATCGTCCGTTCAATGATCGGTACGGTTACTGCCCGGTACACGACCCGTTCCAGTAAATCTGCGATAGTAGACCGCCACACCTGCGACAGGAGGGCTGCCCACTGCCACAAAATCGTATACACGATATACTTTTTTGCGTGGGACAACAGCCCCACCAGTCTTGTTTTAATCATAAGTAACTCCTTTATTATAATTGTAAGAATTTTTTCTAGACAAATTTATACGACTTAAATTATAATGCGGTCAGAGAAATGAAGTTTACTACCGTACAACATTATTGTTCAAGTGGCTTGTTCGTTTCTTTTTTTGTTCTTTTTATTTCCTACTGCATATCAAATGCCATACTGCAAGCACCGGATGATACAACAGCATCCGTGGTCCTGAAAACCGCATAACCTGCCTGATCTGTTCTCTCATCTCCGGCTTATAACAATGCACCTTACAATTCGCACAAAACGTCTTTTCTTCCATAAATGGACACTTTTGACTTCTTTGTTTTGCATAATCCGAAAGTCTTTGACATTCTGGACACATCTGCCCCTCCTGTCTTTCTTCTTTCGGATGTTTTTTTCGGCAATACAGCCGAATCATCTCTTCCACGACATACTGTTCTTTTTGTCGTTTCTTTTCTACTTTGTCCATCTCACTCTCCTGTTTCTGCCATTTTGACTTCTGGATTTTCTGTCTTAACTCTTAAGAAGAAATATAACAAATGACATACCCAAACCACTGCGATACAGATTCTTCCAATCGGTACATTCTTCATGCAGATAAAACCAATCAACATAACTGCTGTTACCATTCCGATAATCTTGCATTTTGTTCCCATGGTCATAGCTCTTTTCTGAACAAAACTATCCAGATGTTTCTTATATAAATTCGTTCCTATGAACCAGTCGTGCAATTTCTTAGAACTCTTTGCAAAGCAAAATAGTGTTGCCATATAAAACGGAACGGTTGGCAGGATAGGAAGTACAATTCCTATCGTACCAAGTCCCAGGCAAAGAAATCCAAGCACAATCCATACTATTTTTAAAGGATTTTTTCTCGTTTTATTTTTCTTCTCCATACTCCTCTCCTTTATCACTTATTTTCATCTGTATTTATAAAATAATGATGGTCATTTCCGAACACGCAAGGTTAGTTTCTTCCATTTGTTGTTAGTTATGACTATTATCCTGTTAAAATATATATTATACTCTTTCTGACTGTCAATATTTTTCCACTTATTTCGTACCCTTAAGTACGAAATCTTCATTTTCTAATCTCCTTATAAATACGTTATTTTTCATACTATTTGATAATTTTTATCAATATTTTTTTCTTTTTACTTGTTAATAAATTGTAAAACAGCGGCATTATACCATAAAAAAAGAAGTACTATATGCTCCTGATTTTACATACATTACTTCTTTTAAGACATATTTATTAAATCTATTATCTGTTAACCTCTCGCATTTTTAACACTTACAGCTTAAAAATCAATCGTGCTGTACTCTCTGGCATATGTGCTTCTCCAACCGAACTGGACACAGTAATCAAAAGATTTCCACGTAACGTTCCATGGTCAAAATTCTGAAAACCACATGCATTCAAGGGTATTTTTATCCTTCCGTTCTTTACATCTGCAATTTTATACATATCCCCTTGCAAATATTTCAGACAGGTAAGATGCCCTTTCATCTGTTTTCCATTAATCCGAGATACCGCATGCATTTCTCTGATTGTCAATTCGAGATAACAGCCTCTTTTATTACGTTTCACAATCCCGAGAGGTTCGAATCCATTTTCTGCCATGGATCGACGACTCCCATCTGTCTGCAGGATAGAAATCACAACTGGATGATTGCCATACTCCACAAGTTCTTCTATGTTTCTAATCTGATTCTGTTCTTTTTGCATTTGAATTTCTTTATTGATTCGCATATGGCTTTTTGTAAGTTCTTCCAGTCTTCTGTAATCAATATTTTCGATCATTCCTTTCAGAACATCATCGATTCCTTCTGTAATCCCACTGCGTTCCAGATACTCCCTAACGTCTTTTTGGACTTTCTGATGCCAACGGAGCATCTTTTTCCCTTTATCCGTGAATTCAAGACTTTCGGTCAGATATCCTTTTTCTATACAACTTTTAAAGAATCGGCTTACTGTTGGATGTTTTACGCCACATTTTGCAGCAACTGCACCAATTATCCCTCTTCCCTTTTCCAGTTGTTCCAATTCTGTCAGATACTGAATTTGTAATACTGTTAGATGATTAATTTCTACTGTCTGGTTCCTAGTCATGACTCAATTCCTCTACCATATTTCCACTTCTAGTTGTCCACAGTCCCACACTTCCGGTTCTGTCTGATTCTCCGGCATAAATGCAATCAGAAGTTTTCCCTCAATCACTCTGTCATTCGGCTTTATAATAAATTCAAAGACTCTGGATGGAATCTGTTCTCCTTGTGCTCCTTGTTCAGCTAAAACCCACTGTTTATCATAGTTCTTATACCATAATCTTTTGTTTCCCAGACTGCTCACTTTCTGTAATTTAAAATAACCCTTTTTTGTTATTTCAAGAATTACATTCCTGGAATAACAATGATATTCCTTCTTTAATTTTCTAGGACAGCGTTGCTCCAGACTATACATCTGCATTGAAAAAATATAGTTTCCTTTTTCATAACGGTCTGTCAGTTCTGAATTTCTTATTCTTCTCTCATAGTACATGTTTTCATAATTGATAAACTGGCAGATTGCTCTCGTAGATTCATCGGTTACAATGTGTTCAATCCGACATGCATCCTGGTCTGCCGTCTTTTCATTTACACCAATAAACTGTAACATCTGACTGATTGAATTATGCCTGTAAATACAATCATTTCCTACAGATAGCCCATAATCTGTCAATTGTATCTCCTGTCCTGCAATTAATTTTTCAAGATATCCTTCCTTTTGCATCCTCTTGAGACACACCACTATATCTCTTTTCTCCATTCTGAAATGCTGACAGATTCGTTCCAGATCTAATGAGATATTCTGTGTCTTCCAGATACACAACTGCTCTAAGATATCCTCTTCTTTCTCTAATTTCGAATGTGGAAAATTATGTTTTTCAGTACTTGTATCCATTTTTATTTCACCTTGCCCACTAAGAAATGAACTCAAATTAATGAGCTTTCTTCCACCCCTATCACACAATCCATCTCCTGATAATCTGCCGGACAGCAATCTGTCAGAATCTTTGCATTCGCAAAAGCAGAAAATGTCACTGAACTGATAGATCCGAATTTTGAATGATCTGCAAGGACAAACCTGTTCCTGCATCTCTCGATCGCCGTTTGTTTCACCAGAGCCTCATTCGCATCCGGTGTCGTGAATCCTTCTGCTTTTGTGATTCCATTTGCTCCAAAGAATCCTTTGGTAAAATGATATTCCTGCAGATTCTTCATTGCCTGGGCACCGATCACTGCCTCTGTAGAGTTCTTAAGTTCTCCGCCGATCAGAAACACTTTGATTCCCTTCGCTGCCAGTCTCTGTGCATGTGAAACAGCATTTGTCACAAAAACTGCATTGGTATGTCCAAGAGCATCAATCATATAACCTGTCGTTGTTCCTGCATCGAGATAAATAAAGTCTTCCTCCTCGATCAGTTCTGCCGCATATTGCGCGATTTTCCTTTTCTCTTCCACATAGAGTTCGCTCTTCTGCTCAACTGTCGGTTCATAAGCAGAGACAGTGCCTTCATCTTCTAGCGCAACCGCTCCGCCAAATACCTTGATAAGCTTTCCGGCTTTATGAAGTGCAGTTATATCTCTTCTTACCGTAGACTCTGATGTATCTAAGATTTCTTTCAATTCTGTCGCTGTGACACTTTTCTTCTCTTTCAGCAAATCCAATATAATCTGATATCTTTGTTCTGTAAGCATTTTAGTATCTCCTTTTAAAAAAGAACCTGAAGCCATGAATCCAAATGCTGTTCCACCGATCTGTTTAAATACTACCGCTCCTCCTTTACAACCTGTTGATATACTCCGGCAATCTCCTCTTTTGTTGCCAGATTCTCTGAAAATGCACTTGCACTTCCTGATGCAACTCCCATGTGGAATGCATGTCTGTATTCATGTTTCTCCATCCAGCCTGCCATAAATCCGGCTACCATAGAGTCTCCTGCTCCAACACCGTTTTTTAATTCCCCTTTCGGCGCCGGAGTATCATAAACACTTCCATCTTCTGCTACAAGAACGGCACCTTCTCCTGCCATGGATACAAGAACATTTCTTGCTCCTTTTTCCTGCAGTTTCTTTGCATATGGTACAACAGATTCTCTTGTCAGAAGTTCCACATCAAAAATCTCTCCAAGTTCATGATTGTTCGGTTTTATTAAAAATGGATGATATTCAAGAACGTTCAACAGCAGATCTCTCGTTGCGTCTACAACGATCATGACGCCTTTGCCATCAAGCTTCGCCATAATCTTCTGATACATGTCATCCGGCATAGATGTTGGAATACTTCCTGCCAGAAATAAAACATCACCTTCTCCAAGTTTGTCAAGCTTCTCCATCAGCTTCTCTACATCTTCCGGAGAAATCACCGGTCCACTTCCGTTAATCTCTGTTCCGTCGATTGATTTTAGCTTCAGGTTGATTCGAGATACACCTTCATTGATCTCAATAAAATCAGATGCAACTCCCATCTCCTTGAGTCTTCTTTCAATCTCTTTTCCGGTAAATCCGGCTAAAAATCCAAGTGCAGTATTCTCAATACCAAGATTACCAAGCACTGTAGAAACATTGATGCCCTTTCCACCTGGAAGGATCAGCTCTGAACTCGTTCGATTCGTAAGTCCAAGCTTAAAGTCCTCAACAGAGACAATGTAATCCAATGACGGATTAAATGTTACTGTGTAAATCATTTTGCATTCTCCTTCTCTCTGACCATTGTTTTTCTTTATGCTTGTATTATACGTTCAAACTCGTTCATAGTCAATCAAACTAATCAACAAATTTCATGACTGTTTTTGGTTGATTTTGCACAATTTTGGCTTTCAGCCTTTAAAACAAGAACTCCGCCAGCACACAATTGCTGACATCCATCCCCCGATGCGTCAGTCTGATTCGATCTCCACTAAATTCCAGCAATTGTTCTTCTTCTAATTTATCAAGAATTTTTCCATAAACATCATCCACATTCTTTCCAAAACAGTTCTGAAAATCTGTTCTCGAAACTCCCTCTACTTTTCGAAGCCCCAGATACATGAACTCTTCCATCTGCGATTCCACGGAAAGAATTTCTCTGTCAATAAGAATCGACTCGCCATTTCTAATCTTTTCAATATATGCTTTCCGATCTCGAATATGATCAAACCGCTCTCCTTTGATCAATGAGGAGGACCCTGCTCCAATCCCAAGGTATTCCGTTCTGTCCCAGTATCCCAGATTATGTCTGCATTCTTTTCCCTGCTTTGCATAATTGGAAATCTCATATCGATGCATTCCGGCTTCTGCGAGTCTTAGTATTGTCAACTCTCCCATCGCATATTCTTCTTCCTCAGACGGAAGTTTCCATGCGCCACGGTCTAATTTTCCTTTTTCATACCAGTCGTAAAATACTGTTCCTTCTTCCAATATCAAACTATATGCGGATATATGTTCCGGCTCAAGTGCCAGAACTTTTGAAAGTGTATCTTCGTAGCTTTCTATCGTCTGTCCCGGAAGTGCGGACATGAGGTCTATGTTCCGGTTTTTGAATCCAGCCTGTTCTATCAGTTTCCAAGTCTCAAGGAATTCTTCAAATGTATGGATTCTTCCTAGCATTTTCAGTTCTTCATTTTGTGCCGACTGAAGTCCAATACTCAGTCTGTTCACCCCTGCTGCTTTCATGGCATGAAGTTTCTCGATATCAACTGTTCCCGGATTCATTTCCATTGTGATCTCTGCATTCTCATTTACTGAAAATGTATGATAAATTGCATTAAAAATCTGTTCTATCTGTTCCGGTGTCAGAAGAGACGGTGTTCCGCCTCCCAGGAAAATGGTCTGAACTTCATACTCTCCAGATAATTCCTGATAACTCTGAATCTCCTGTACCATAGCACTGACATAAGCTGCCTGTTCTTCCTCTGTTCCACTTGCTGAAAAAAAATCACAATAATTACATTTTCTTACGCAGAACGGAATATGGAGATATAATTCTAAATTTCTCTTTTTCATCTTTAAATACAGAAAGATACTGTCTGATAAAAACAGTATCTTTTCCTTCCTTCTTTTATCTAGTTTTCATCCAGCTTCAGGACACTCATGAATGCACTCTGTGGAATCTCTACATTTCCAACCTGACGCATTCTCTTCTTTCCTTCTTTCTGCTTTTCAAGCAGTTTCTTCTTACGTGAAATATCACCGCCGTAACATTTCGCAAGAACGTCCTTACGCATTGCCTTAACTGTCTCTCTCGCAATAATCTTACTTCCGACTGCTGCCTGGATCGGAATCTCGAAAAGCTGTCTTGGAATCTCTTCTTTCAGCTTCTCACACATCTTTCTTCCACGCTCATAAGCGCTTCCTTCGAATACAATAAAGGAAAGAGCATCCACTTCTTCTTTGTTGATCAGAATGTCAAGTTTGACAAGCTCGGAACGTACATAACCAAGCATCTCATAATCAAAAGATGCGTATCCTCTGGATCTTGATTTCAATGCATCAAAGAAATCATAAATAATCTCGTTGAGTGGCAGATGATATGTCAACACGGCTCTTGTCTCTTCAATATATTCCATTCCCTGATAGATTCCACGGCGTTCCTGACACAGATCCATGATCGCTCCGATGTACTCGGATGTCACCATGATCTCTGCCTTTACCATAGGCTCTTCCATATATTCAATCTCTGCAGGATCCGGCATGTTTGTCGGATTTGTCAGATCGATCACATCACCGTTTGTCTTATGGATCTTGTAAATAACACTTGGTGCTGTTGTAACAAGATCAAGGTTGTACTCTCTTTCCAGACGTTCCTGAATGATCTCCAGATGAAGGAGTCCTAAGAATCCACAACGGAATCCGAATCCAAGTGCTACCGATGTCTCTGCCTCAAACTGAAGCGCAGCATCATTAAGCTGCAGTTTCTCAAGTGCATCTCTCAAGTCCGGATACTTTGCTCCGTCTGCCGGATAAAGTCCGCAATATACCATCGGATTTACTTTCTTATATCCCGGAAGTGGTTCTGCACAAGGATTCTCTGCATTCGTGATCGTATCTCCGACACGGGTATCCTTTACATTCTTAAGACTGGCTGTGATATATCCTACCATTCCTGCTTCAAGTGCGTCACATGGAATGAACTGTCCCGCTCCAAAAGTTCCAACTTCTACAACTTCTGCTTTCGCACCTGTTGCCATCATAAGCATCGGTGTACCTTTTTTGACCGTACCTTCCTTGATACGGCAGAATACAATAACTCCCTTGTAAGAATCGTACTTGGAATCAAAGATCAGTGCCTGAAGCGGTGCATCCGGATCTCCGACCGGTGATGGAATCTGCTGTACGATCTGCTCGAGAACTTCATGTACATTCAGTCCTGTCTTAGCAGAAATCAGTGGTGCATTCTCCGCATCGATTCCGATCACATCTTCTATCTCTTCTTTTACACGCTCCGGCTCTGCGCTTGGTAGATCAATCTTGTTGATAACCGGCATAACGTCCAGATCATGATCGAGTGCCAGATATACATTCGCAAGCGTCTGTGCCTCAACTCCCTGTGCCGCATCAACAACAAGAATCGCTCCGTCGCATGCCGCCAGGCTTCGGGATACCTCATAGTTGAAATCGACGTGTCCAGGTGTATCGATCAAGTTGAAAATATACTCTTCTCCGTCATCCGCCTGATATACAGTACGGACTGCCTGTGCTTTGATCGTGATTCCACGCTCTCTCTCCAGATCCATGTTATCGAGAACCTGTGACTGCATTTCTCTGCTAGTCAAAAGTCCTGTCTGCTCAATGATACGATCCGCCAGTGTAGACTTACCGTGATCGATATGTGCTATAATACAAAAATTTCTAATATGACTCTGATCAATTGTTGACAATACTTCTTACCTCCATCTATCTTTCTGACTGTTTTACAATAAAAAGTTCTACCGCAAGATTGTCTGTCAGCAATCCTGTCTTTACATCCTGCTCCAACTGTGCCCCTTCTTCCATCACACGGCGCAGCTGTCCCATCTTAAACCGCTTCGCCTGTTCCATGTTCTTTCCTGCCACAAATGGATGTAAGCCTGCTTTAGACGCAATCTCTTTTCTTCCATACCCTTGGTTTGCAAGTGCCTTGACATGGAAAAGCATCCTGTACTGACGTACCAACAGAAAAAGAATACGCATCGGCGGTTCTTTTAAAGCCAGCAGTTCATAATACAGATCCAGTGCTTTCTGCTGATTTCCGGCTGCAACCGCATCTACCATCTCAAAAATATGATTCGTGATCTGCGTCACACAGACAGCATCAATATCTTCCTTCGTGATCGTATCCCTCTCCAGTGCATAACAGAATACTTTCTCCAGCTCTCCCTGGATATTTTCCATATCTGTTCCAACTTTATCCAGAAAATACACTATCACAGACTCCGAAATCTGCTTCTGCTCTTTTCGGACCAGACCTGCAACCCAGCGTTTCAAAGTTCCTGCATCCTGCGTGGACAGCTCTGCAATATATCCTTTTGATTTCACTGCTTTATAGAGCTTATTTCTCTTATCAATCTCTTCTTCCACAAAGATAAAACAGGTTGTCTCTGGCATGTCCTTAATATAATCCGCCAGATCTGCCCCTGCCGCAGTTTTAAAAAATCCCGTATTCTCAAATACGATCAGTCTGCGCTCTGCAAAGAAAGGTAAGGTCTCTGCAAGATCGATTGCTTCTTTCACTGGCGTATTCTTCCCTTCATAATACGAATAGTTCATCGTATCACCTTCCGGAAGCATTGCCTTCACAAAACGGTTCTTATACTGTTTCTTCAGATATCCTTCTTCTCCACAGAGAAGATATACCTGCTTAAATTGTCCTGATTTTAAATCTTCATTTAAGGTCTTCATAACTATTCTATTATAAATGAATAACCAACACTTTGACAAGAGCCTTTTTATCACCTATTCCTGTTTTATAAATACTTGTGAACCTTTATTTTTCGTCCATCGCTCCTTAGTGTAATTGCACCACATTCCTGCGTGGACAATACTTCACTTCCGATTTCCTGCAGGCGTTCCAGCGTCTCCTCATGTGGATGTCCGTAGCGGTTCTCTATCCCCGCTGAGATTAATGTTAATCTGGGTTTCACAATCTGAAGAAATTCTTCACTTCCCGAATTCTTCGACCCATGATGTCCTGCTTTTAAGATTGGACAGCTTTCCAATGCTCCGCTTTCCACCAGCTGTTCCTCTCCTCTTCCTTCCAAATCTCCTGTCAGAAGCATTTGAAACGCTCCATCCTTCAATTCAAGTACAACAGATGCTTCATTTCCTGCTTCCAGACGAGGCATCTCCTCTTCCTTGCCACGAATACGCTCGCTTTTCCTCGTTGTCAACGGAGCGATGCATTTTAAATACGTTCCTACTTTTTCTCCGGCATAAATTGTCAACACTCTCGTCCCATTTTCTTTCGCTATTTCTGCAAAATGGAGTAATTTCTCATCCATATATTCTTCTGGCGGCAGAACAAGCGCATCGATTTCCACTCCCTGTTTCTGATTTTGCAGAAGTTCCTGAATTCCATTGATGTGATCCGCATCACCATGTGTCACAAAAACATACTCCAGTTTTCTGACCCCCTGCGATAATAGAAACGGCTCTATCCGGTAAGTACCGACAGAAGACAGATCACTGCTCCCTCCATCCACCAGCATTTTCTTTCCTTCCCTATCTCTTATAAAAATACAGTCCCCCTGTCCAACATCCAGAACAGTCACCTGAAGGTTTTTTGAATCATTATTGAGTATTCCGCATCCGCAGATCGATCCTGCTATGACAATACAAACAAGAAGTGAAAATCCCGCCTGTTTTCTCCGGTTATCTGTCTCATTTTTCATTGCATGAAACAGGAAGCACAAAAACAACAGCACACCATAGTAAATAAGCACCCACCATAACTCTGGCTGTCCGGTCACGATCCTGCTGCCTGGAAGCGCTGATGTCAGCTCACATAATTTATCATAGAAGGACAACAGGCGATCACAGCTTCTGAATCCAATTTTTCCTACGGTTCCCGATAATTCTGAAAACAAAATTCCACCTATACCTGTCAACATAACAAATGGAAACAACGGAATTAAAATAACATTCAAAACGAGTGCATACGGCGGCACCTCAAAATAATAATACAGCATGATTCCCAGAAGCATTCCATTAACAGCTAAACTAATCTTAAATCCTTCCCATGCTTTCAAACGTGTTTTCTGTTCAAAAATTGGATACAATAATAAAATCCCAAGAATTGCACCAAACGAAAGTAAAAATGCTACATCTAACAGATACAGCGGTTGATATATGCTTAAGATAGCTGCTGTAACCGCCAGGCTTGTAGGTTGATCCACATCTCTCCCGGTAATTTCTGCCCCCATGCGGATAAAAAACATAAGAAGTGCACGAAGACTGGATACCTGTGGACCTGTCATAACCAAATAAAAAAACAGAATTCCTCCTCCGGCAATTCCGGAAAACAGAAATGAATTTCCCATTCTTCTTAATAACCGGTAAACAGACATTCCGATCAGTGACATGTGTAATCCCGAAATTGCAAGCAGATGTCCTAATCCGTTCTTCTGATACAATTTTTTCATCTCCGGATCAAGTCCGCTCTTTTCTCCCAACAAGATTGCAGAAAGCATCGCGCCATGTGTTTTTCCCATCTGGCTTACAATCTTCCAGTTCCAGTAATTTTTCAGCCGGTCCAGCTGATTCCGTATGCTATTCCATCGTGATACAATCCAGTTCTTGTCTTTTTCAGACAAAACTATCTTAATCTGTTCTGCCTTTGTTAAAACCCCAACATGGATTCCCTGTTTTTGATAATAACTTTTTTGGTTAAAATTACCCGGATTCCTCGGCGGATGAAACGACTGTTTTGTCCCCCACACATTCAACTTCTGTCCTATTTTCATTCTGATTTTTTTACCGGATTTATTATTTTTTATTGTTACAAGGATTTTCTTTTCTTTGATTATCTGATTCTTACTCTTTTGATCTGTACAAGAAACAACCGCATCTTTCAGATAAATTGCAGTTGATTGTGATTTATTTTCAATTCTATAAACCGTGCCCTCGCAAATCACATCTTTCTCATCCGAAATCAATGTTTCTGCAAGGGACGGTTTCTGATCTTTTGTATTCTGTAAAAAACTCACTCTTACAAGCTGTATGGCAATCAGTATAAGACATACCATACAGAGCGGGCGTTTTCTCATTCTTTGTTATCTGCTGCTATCCAGTCCTGCTCTTCATTCAATGGCTGTGACAAGTCCACCTTCTCCATGTATTTTGCATTCGATTCACCATTGATCGTAATCTGTACCTGCCTTACTCCTGCTCCCTCTACAAGAGAATCCACAATAGAATAAATCGTGATCTCAGGCAGTACATCATACGCACTGATCAGAAATGTGCTGTCAAAATTCACATAACAGATTCCATCCTTTGTCGTTACACTCAACAGATTAGCCGCCGGATTGATCGTTGGATATGCCCCCTCCTCAGATGGACCTTGCATCAGCTTTTCTACAATCAGCTTTTCTTTCAAAACATTACTGCTGTAATGAACATCAACCTCTTGTTTGACCAGTTTGGATCCATTCTGATCTGCAAAATATAACTTCAATGTATCACTCTGATAAGAACTTAACGAAGAACCTGTCGTGTCAACAATATCGTCCCCATTCATCAGACCGACCTCATTTCCTTCATCGTCTTTGAGTGGTTCTCCTTCCACACGGACAGATACCGCATCAATTCCATCAATCTGAAGCAGTGACTGCACAATTGCTGCCCGCATCAGTTTCTCATCTAAGGATTTCACTTCATAATATTCTTCGCTGAAATTAATCTCAAGGATACTGCCCTTTAAAGCACAGTCGAGCAATTTCACCTGTTCCGGAATTGCCTGTGTATATTCAATTTCATTCGTTGGTTTCTTCATCTCATCGATTACAGATTCCGCCTTTTTTATCGCAGAATTGCCGCTGATCTTAGCTGCAACCTTTACAAGTCCTGTCTTATCTGTATTCATACAGTAAATGTAAGATTCGCCTTCCTTTACTCCATAACGATCCCCACACGCAGTTACTGCGAGAGAAAGAATCAGAATAAGCAACACTGCGATCCCTTTTCTTTTTTTCATAACTTTTCTCCTAAGAAGCTGTATAGATCAATGGAATTCTCACAGTAAATGTTGTTCCTTCGCCTTCTTCACTGAATACTTTGATCGCACCTCTATGTGCAATCACAGCATTTCGCGCAATTGCAAGTCCAAGTCCTGTTCCTCCGATTTCTCTGGAATGAGATTTATCCACACGGAAGAAACGTTCAAAAACATGCGCCTGATCCTCTTTCGGAATTCCAATTCCTGAATCTTCTACTTTTACATAGAAAAATTTGTGGTCTGCATTCAATGATACATGAACCCATCCATTATCATGATTATACTTTACTGCATTTTCTACCAGATTGGAAATCGCAAGTGACAGCTTTGTCTCATCAATCTCCGCCGTAACCGGACGAAAGCTCTCCATTACGATCTCCACATTCTTTTTCTCTGCAATTGGTTTTAATCTCTTCAAAATCTGTTCCAGAAGTTCATTGATATTAATGGATTCAATATTCAGCGTCTGCCCCTTCTTGTCCATCTTCACAAGTGATAAAAGATCTGTAATGATCTTATTCTCACGGTCAATCTCTTTTGCAATATCACCCATGAATTCCTGATACATCTCAACCGGAAGGTTCTCCTGCTCCAGAAGTGAATCGGCCAGTACTTTCATCGATGTCATCGGGGTCTTCAGTTCGTGAGATACATTGGATACAAATTCTTCCCTGGAATCATCCAAAAGCTTCAGCCTTCCCATCATCTTATTAATTGCTTCGCTGATACTTTTCGTTTCTGTAAATGTATCCACATGCAAAACATCGTCGCTATACCCTGCACTTACATTCTCGATCGTAGCTGCAATCTGATGCAACGGACGTACTACACGATCTGCTGCAAACACTGCAACAATCGTCAGAAAAATCATCACAAGACCAATAATCACGCTTCCCTGTGTGTATAATACATCCAGAGAATCCTCAATACTATCAGTTGAAACACTTGCCAGCATTACACCGCGAATCTGATCCTCTCCGGGTATTGCAATCGGTGCAGTCACCTCGATATAATGATTCTTCTTATCATAATTATTCGTGCTCGTCCCCTTCATACAGCGCACTACACTTTCAGATACATCCAGCTTTCCCTCATCCAGACTGTAAGTATCCTTGACTACCCTCAGCTGATCATCAATTACCATAACTCTTCCGTTATAAATGTTAGTCAGCTGATTCAGACTGTCATTGACCACCTCTTGTGAAGTGTCCTCAAAATAGTGGCTCGCACTGATCTGATTCGTTAAAATTGTACATTGATTTTGAATTTCTGCTGTTCGAAGTGACACAGCACGTGACTCATAGACTTTTACGATTCCAAATAGTGCTACTACGCTGGGCACAAGCCCGGCAAGAAGCACCATAATAAAAATTCGGAATCTAAGATTGTTAAAGATCTTTTTCTTAAATGAAAATGTATTCTTACCCCTGGAAATAATAACCCACTCCCCACTTCGTATGTACGTATTTTGGTTCACTTGGATTCTGTTCTATCTTCTCTCGTAAACGACGGATATGTACATCTACAGTTCTTGCATCACCCGGATAATCATATCCCCAGATCAGATTCAGCAGATTCTCTCTACTGTAAACCTTATTCGGATTCATTGCCAAAAGCTCAAGCACATCAAATTCCTTCGCTGTAAGATTGATCTCACGTTCCCCGATGAAAACACGGCGGCCTTCGCAATCAATCTTCATATTCCCTTTCACAAGCACCGGACTGCCGGCCGGCTCTTCCTTGCGTTTCGCTGTTCTGCGCATGATTGCCTTGATTCTTGCCTTCACTTCAAGAATATTGAACGGCTTTGTGATATAATCATCCGCACCATATTCCAAACCAAGGATCTTATCCATATCCTCACTCTTGGCAGTCAACATAACAATCGGCATATCTGAAAATTCACGAATCTGCTGACATACCTGGAAACCATCCAGTTTCGGAAGCATGACATCAAGAAGTACAAGATCATACTCACATCTTCTCGCAAATTCTAATGCTTCTTCTCCATCATAAGCACAATCCACTTCCATTCCTTCCTGTTCCAGACTGAACCGGATCCCCTTTACGATTAATTTTTCATCATCAACAACTAATATCTTCTTGCTCATACTCCTCTTTCTGGCCGTTCTTCTGCCTGTCCGCTCCTATACCGTAATATCGTCTTTTATCTTATTAAATACACCATCCTTGATTCCCTCGATCTTCTTGAGATCTTCTATACTCTGAAAGTTTCCATGCTCCTGTCTGTACTTCAGAATACTCTCTGCCTTTGATGCTCCGATTCCACTCAAGGTCATCAATTCTTCTTTTGCGGCTGTATTTATATTAATTTTATCACTGACTGATCCACCTGCATTTCCATTCGGATCTGCCCACTGACCGGAAACAGATTGTGCTGACTCCTCTGCTTCTTCCTGCGTTGGCACATAGATCCGCTCTCCATCACTCAAAGCTTCTGCCTGATTGATCCAATCTGCGGCAGCATCTTCTGTCATTCCACCGGCCGCTTCCAATGCTTCGTAAATCCGTGCATCTGTCCTCAGTTCGTACACCCCCGGAGCATTCACAGCTCCACATACATGAACATATAACGTCTCCGGCATTCCTTCTTCTGCATCTGTGCCACCCTGAGATCCTTTTTCTGACTCTGTTTTGGAATTTGAGGAATTCTTTCCTACATCAGATTCTCCCTCCAGTGTGAACTCTTCAAGTTCTTCCGCTGCGTCATGCTTCTCTGCACAGCCACACAATCCCATGGTCAAAAAAGCCAAAGTTAAAGTCAATACAATTCCTTTTAGCATCTGCCCTTTACGGCATCTGCATATTTTCTTCCATCCGTTCTTCATCCTATTCTATTGCCTCACTGTTCTCAGACAGTCAGACTTCCCCTTAAAACCGGACATAAATATTGTAACGAATTTTTCTCAAAAATACAATAGACAATTTAACGCTTTGTTACAGACTTGTTACAATACCCGCAAAACTTTCTATTTCCATTGGAAAAGAACAATTCCACCGGCTGCGATCAACAATCCAATCAGTTTTCTCCATGAAAATGGTTCTTTTTCCATTCCGAACATTCCGGATAGTGAGATCAGATAAGCAACCGCCAGCTGGGAAACAACAATGAAAAGTGCTGATCTTGCAGGTCCCAGGGCATCCACACTTTTAATGACAGTCCATGTGATCCCTGCTCCGATCACACCTCCCAGCAACATATAACGCGGCTGGACTTCCATAAGTGCTGCAACAGAGTCTCTTCCTGTTGCCAGCCAGACAAACAGACACAAAAGAAATGCTGAAAGTTGCACCCACCCATTGCTTACCCAGATTCCTGTCGTCTTTGTTACCTGCGCGTTGAACACTCCCTGTACACTCATCAGCGCACCTGATAGCAGTGCAATCAAAAAACCGGCCATAAGCTCATACCTCCCTATAGAAATAGTATAAGCAAATGCCGGCTTTTTTATGTATAAGATTTCTTATGCAAGTGCACGTTTCAGTTTTTCGATCATCTCATCAATATGCTTTTCTTCTACGATCAGCGGTGGAACAAAACGGATCACATTTCCCTGAGCCTGAATAATCAGAAGTCCTTCTTCAATTGTCTTTTTATTTACTTCTGCAAGAGGTTTTGTAATCTCGATTCCCTGCATCAGACCTTTTCCTTTTCTTTTGACAACACAGTCCAGCTCATCCACAAGCTCATCCAGTTTTTTTGTCAGATATGGAGCAACCTGATTTACATGTCCTACAATATCTTCACGTTCAAAAATCTCGATCACTGTCTTAACAGCTGTACATGCCAGTGGATTTCCTCCATAAGTTGCGCCGTGATCTCCCGGCTGCAGAGAATATTTTGCCACTTCTTCTGTCATTGCAAATGCACCGACCGGAATTCCGTTTCCGATTGCTTTCGCCATAGTCAAAATATCCGGTTTTACACCAAATCCCTGCCATGCAAACATATTTCCGGTTCTTCCCATTCCGCACTGCACTTCATCACAGATCATCAGAATTCCATTTTCATCACAGATCTTACGGATTCCTTCCATAAATTCCTGTGTTGCAAGATTGATTCCGCCTTCGCCCTGCAGCGGTTCCAAAATAATTGCACAAGTCTTATCATTTACCAGTGCTTTCACACTGTCAAGATCATTAAACTCTGCAAATCTTACACCTGGAACAACCGGCTCAAACGGTTCACGATAAGAATCATGTCCTGTCACAGAAACTGCTCCGAAGCTTCTTCCATGGAAAGAATTCTGCATTGCTATAAATTCATATCTTCCTGTCTTCTTTGTGTAAGCATATCTTCTTGCCGCTTTCAGAGCACCTTCATTTGCCTCTCCGCCACTGTTTGTAAAGAAAACTCTGTCCATTCCGGAAATGCGGTTTAATTCTTTTGCTGCCTCTCCACAGCTCTCGTGGAAATAAAGATTTGATGTATGGTATAACTTATCAATCTGATCTTTTAATGCCTGATTCAGTTCTTTATTATCATATCCAAGTCCTGACACAGCAAATCCTGCTGCAAAGTCAAGATATTCTTTTCCTTCTGTATCATACAGATACATTCCTTCTCCGTGATCCAGTGCAATCGGGAATCGATTGTATACATGGATCAGGTTCTCTTCTGCCGCCTGTATTTTACTGTTCACCATCATAATACCTGCTTTCTTTCTGATTTAAAATTGCTGTACCGATTCCTTTGTTTGTAAAGATTTCAAGCAACAGACAATGTGGGATTCTTCCATCCAGAATATGAACACGGGATACACCACTTTCAATCGCATCAATACAATTCTGAAGCTTTGGAAGCATTCCACCTCCAATATATCCGTCTGTGATCAATTCCTTGGCTTCTTTGATCTCCAGTTCAGAAATCAATGTAGAAGGATCTTTTGGATCTTTATAAACACCTTCAATATCTGTCAGGAATGCAAGCTTCTCAACTTTCATTGCACGGGCGATTGCGCAAGCTGCATCATCAGCATTGATATTATAAGTATTGTATTCCTCATCCATACCAATCGGGCAAATGATCGGAAGGAAATCTTTTTCCAGAAGGTCATACAAAATCTCTGCATTTACTTTCTTGACATCTCCTACGAATCCGATATCCTGTCCGTCTGAAAACTTCTTCTCAACCTGGAGAAGATTTCCATCCTTTCCACTGATTCCGATCGCACGCACGCCAAGACTCTCTACAAGCTGTACAAGACTCTTATTCACGCGTCCCAGAACCATCTCAGCAATCTCCATTGTCTCTGCATCTGTCACTCGAAGTCCGTTGATAAACTCTGCTTCTTTTCCAACTTTTCCAACCCACTTGCTGATTTCCTTACCACCGCCATGCACGATGATCGGTTTGAATCCACACAGTTTCAGAAGTGTAACATCCTCGATTACTCTGCGTTTCAGACTTTCATCCACCATGGCACTTCCGCCATATTTTACTACGATGATTTTACGGTTAAAGCGCTGGATATAAGGCAGTGCCTCGATCAGCACCTGCGCTTTATCCAGATATTTCTGCATATTGCTTGTCATTTTTTCTGTCTCCCTTTTTTATCTTTTCAGCGTCTTTAAAGAAACTATAATTTCTCTATAAATCAACTTCTGTAATCCGCATTGATATCAATGTATCCATGTGTCAGGTCACAGCCCCACGCAGTAGCTTCTGCATCTCCGGCTTTTAAGTCAGCAATGGCTGTCACTTTTTCCTGTGAAAGGATCTCTGTTGCCTTTTCTTCGCTATAATCTGTTGCTGTTCCATTAGCAATGATCTGAAGCTTTCCTGCACAGCTCTCGAAGAAAAGATCTACCTGCTCCGGATCAAACTGCGCTCCGGAATATCCCATTGCACAAAGGATTCTTCCCCAGTTTGCATCGTGTCCTGCGATTGCAGCCTTTGTAAGATTCGAGCATACAACAGATTTTGCAAGAACTTTTGCCTGCTCTTTTGTCTGTGCTCCGACAACCTTTACTTCAAAAAGTGCTGTTGCACCTTCTCCGTCTCCCGCCATTGCCTTCGCAAGTGTCTCATTTACATAATGAAGAGCCTCTTTGAATGCATCGAATTCCGGTGTGCCTTCTTTGATCTTCTCATTTCCGGCCATTCCATTCGCGAGAAGAAGTGCTGTATCATTTGTTGAAGTATCTCCGTCAACAGAGATCATGTTATAAGTATCCTCAACATCACTGCTCATTGCCGCCTGAAGTGCTTTTTTGGAAATTTTTGCATCCGTTGTAATAAATGCAAGCATTGTACACATATTCGGATGAATCATTCCGGAACCTTTCGCCATTCCTCCGATCGTTACTTCTGTATCTCCTGCCATAAATGTAACCGCAACTTCTTTTTTCTTCGTATCAGTTGTCATGATTGCTTTTGCAGCTTCTGTTCCACTTGCCAGATCAGCTTTCTTTCCCTTGGCAAGTTCTGTAATTCCGGCTTTGATCTTATCGATTGGGATCTGCATTCCGATGACTCCTGTAGAACCTACAAGAACACCTTTCTCATCGATTCCAAGAACTTTTCCTGCCTCTTTTGCTGTCTCTTCACAGTATTTCATACCTTCCTCTCCGGTACACGCGTTTGCAATTCCGGAGTTTACAATAACTGCCTGTGATTTCTGTTTGCTCTCTACAATCTGTCTGTCCCACTTCACCGGAGCTGCCTTTACTACATTCGTTGTAAATGTTCCGGCAACTTTACACGGTTTCTCACTGTAAATGATCGCCATATCTGTACGTCCCTGGTATTTGATCCCTGCCGCTGTTGCTGCTGCTTCAAATCCTTTTGCTGCGGTAACTCCGCCTTCGATTATCTTCATATAACTTGCTTCCTTTCTGCTTATTGTTCATTGAATGCTGTAATATTTTCTTCATTTAAAATAAAATCATAATAATTCACATCAAGTCGTTCCGTCCATCCGATTGTATTCCAAAATGCATTTCCTACATTATTCTGTGCAAATGCGATCAGGCAGACTTTATTAATTTTCTCTTCCTGAAGAGCTTTCATGCTATGCACGACCATGTCTTTTCCGATTCCATGTCTTCGATATGCCTCATCCACACATACATGATAGAGACTTCCCTGTCTTCCATCATGACCACAGAGAATACTTCCGACGATTTTTCCTTCTTTCACTGCGACAAAACTCGTTGTCGGATTACGCCGCAGAAAACGTTCGACACCTTCTTTCGAATCATCGATACTGCGGATTCCGAATCCCCGGATCTTCTTCCACAATTTATATACTTCATCATAATCCTCTATTGTCATTACACGTATCATACATACCACCTTTATCGTTACTGTTCACACGATGTGCGACCAGCAACCCTTTATCTCACTGTTGTCCTCACTATTATGTGATTTAGCAACTTTGTTGCTTCTATATTTATATATCTTATGGGAACATCGGAACGAGTTCAAGTCCTTCACTCTCCGGAAGACCAAACAGCAGATTCATATTCTGAACCGCCTGTCCTGCGGCACCTTTTACAAGGTTATCAATAGCTCCCATCATAATGATCCGTCCTGTTCTCTCATCGATCTTAAATCCAATGTCTACATAGTTGCTTCCTTCTACCCATTTGGTCTCCGGACACTGATCTTTCTCTAGAACACGAACAAATTTCTCATCTGCATAATATTTATCATAAATTGCTTTTACTTCTTCATATGTAACTTTTTTCGTAAGCTTTGCATACTCTGTCGCAAGAATTCCACGATTCATTGGAACTAAATGCGGTGTAAAGTTCAATACAACTTTCTCTCCTGCTGCATATCCGAGCTGTTCTTCAATCTCCGGTGTATGGCGATGTGTAGCTACTCCATATGCTTTGATATTTTCATTCACTTCACAGTAAAGATTCGGAAGCTTTGCTCCTCTTCCTGCTCCTGAAGTTCCAGACTTCGCATCGATGATCAGAGTGCTCATATCGATCAGTCCTTCCTTTGCAAGCGGATATGCTGTCAGGATAGAACATGTTGTATAACATCCCGGATTGGCCACGATACGTGCATCCTTCACTTTGTCCCGATTGATCTCGCACAATCCATAGACAGCTTCATCAATATACTGCGGTGCTTTGTGTTCGATTTTATACCACTCTTCGTAAACCTTCACATCTTTCAGACGGAAATCTGCACTGAGATCAATGATCTTTGTCTTTGAAAGGATTTCTTCATTGATCAGAGATGCACACAGTCCCTGCGGAGTTGCTGTGAAGATCACATCTACCTGCTCGGCAAGCTCATCCATGTTATCATCCATGCATTTTGCATCTACAATCTGAAACATGTTTCTATATACATCTGCATATTTCTGATCCACATAACTTCTGGATCCGTACCAGACAACCTCTGCATCTTTATGTCCCATCAATATTCTTACGAGCTCGCCGCCTGCATAACCGGTTGCTCCAATAATTCCGACCTTAATCATCGTTCTCAAGTCCTTTCTTTTACCATTTCCATGGGAGCCAATAGAAGTTCCCTGGGAATTGCATATTTACTGTACTGTGGTAACGTGTTACCGCAATCATTTCTCCTTATAATATACCACTTTAATCGGGATGTAAAGTATTTCCTGAAATTGAATGTATAAAAATACACTTTCCCTGCTTTACTTGCATAATAATACATCTTCCATGTATAATATGCAAGCGTTTTTTCAAAAAAGTTTGTAGATAGTATTTTCCTACTATATAAAGATATATAAAAAAGGCGATGATATTGGCCTAAATATTTTTTTGATTTTCTTCTTATTTCATTCTTTTCATCATATCTTGTATATTTCTTCTTATAGTCTATTGTTTTATGCATTCTTTTTGTTTATTATGTGTGTCTTTATGCATTTTATTCATTTTTTTAAAATAATACTTGCATAATTATAAAATGTGGTGTATAGTATGTTTTAGCTTGTTAAAGCAGAAATCTTTAGAACTCAAGAAACTGAGAAAACAGAAATTGATAAAATACATTCAGGAGGCAATAAAATGAGTAAAGAAAAAGTTGTATTAGCATATTCAGGTGGTCTTGATACTACAGCAATTATCCCGTGGCTGAAAGAAACATTTAACTATGACGTTATCTGCTGTTGCATCGATTGTGGACAGGGCGAAGAACTGGACGGACTGGATGAAAGAGCAAAACTTTCCGGAGCTTCTAAATTATATATTGAAAATATCATTGATGAATTCTGTGATGACTTCATCGTTCCTTGCGTAAAAGCCGGAGCTGTTTATGAGAACAAATACCTTCTCGGAACTTCCATGGCTCGTCCGGCAATCGCTAAAAAACTGGTTGAGATTGCACGTAAAGAAGGCGCTGTTGCTATCTGCCACGGTGCAACAGGAAAAGGAAATGACCAGATCCGTTTCGAGCTTGGTATCAAAGCTCTTGCTCCGGACATCAAGATCATCGCTCCATGGCGTATGACAGATGTATGGACAATGCAGTCCCGTGAAGACGAGATTGATTACTGTAAAGCTCATGGAATTGATCTTCCATTTGACGCAAAGCACAGCTACAGCCGTGACCGTAACCTGTGGCACATCAGCCATGAAGGACTTGAACTTGAGAATCCGGCAAATGAGCCAAACTACGATGATCTTCTCGTGCTGAGCACAACACCAGAGAAAGCACCAGACAAAGATGAATATGTTACAATGACATTTGAAGCAGGTGTTCCAAAGAGCGTAAACGGAAAAGAGATGAAAGTTTCTGAAATCATCACAGAGCTGAACCGTCTCGGAGGAAAACATGGAATCGGAATCGTTGATATCGTTGAGAACCGTGTTGTTGGAATGAAATCACGTGGTGTTTACGAGACTCCTGGTGGAACAATCCTTATGGAAGCACATGACCAGCTTGAAGAGCTCGTTCTCGACCGTGCTACATATGAAGTTAAGAAAGATCTTGGAAATAAATTTGCTCAGATCGTATACGAAGGAAAATGGTATACACCACTTCGTGAAGCAATCCAGGCATTTGTTGATGTTACACAGCAGTATGTAACAGGAGAAGTTAAGTTCCGTCTCTATAAAGGAAATATCATCCGTGCCGGAGAAACATCTCCATACTCACTGTACAGCGAATCCCTTGCAAGCTTCACAACAGGAGATCTGTATGATCACCATGACGCTGACGGATTCATCAACCTGTTCGGACTTCCTCTGAAAGTTCGTGCTATGAAAATGCAGGAAGTAGAATCACAGAAGAAGTAAGAGGAATTTGTTGAACTTGGATTCAAGCAATTAATATGAAACATAAGAGCCAGAACAGTTACCGTGTGTGGTGCCTGTTCTGGCTCTTACTTTAATTATCTCTCTCCCCACAGTTCGTCTGCTTTTGTTTTCCACTCTTTGGCGTAATGTTCGCATTTTCCGCAAAGGTGTTCTACAGTTTCCGGGGACTGGAGGTCTGTTGATTTTGCGCCGGTTTCGTGTACCATCTGCTGCAGTTTTTCCGGATTTTCGAGCATTGGGCACGGACGCAGATGATTGTTGTTAAATGGCTGATTGTTATGGTAAGCCATAAACAGTGGTTGGCGTAATGCATCAAGCACGCTCACTTCTTTAATGTTTGCACTTGAATAATGGATAAATACACATGGCTCTGCATCTCCATTTGCATTAATATGGAAGTAATTTCTTCCGCCGGCAATACATCCTCCTACAAACTCTCCATCATTCTGGAAATCGAATGCAAAGAGCTGTTTTCCACCTGTCAATCCACGGATCTCACGGATGCGATGATACATGTATTCTCTCTGCTCTTTTGTTGGAAGCAGATCCAGTGCTGCATCATTTCCAACCGGCATGTAGTGGAAATACCATGCATAACGACATCCTTTTTCAATGATCATATCAAGGAATTTGTCGGATGTTACTGTATCAATATTAGCGCGTGTATAGCAGATTGATGTTCCAAAGATCAATCCGTATGTTTTCAAAAGATCCATTGCATGCATAACCTTCTGATAAACGCCTTTTCCACGGCGGCCGTCGTTGACTTCCTCATATCCTTCCAGACTTATGGACAATGACAGATTACCAACCCGCTGCATCTCCTGGCAGAACTCATCATCTACAAGTGTTCCGTTTGTAAAAGCATGGAATACACAATCGTTGTGTTTCTCGCATAAACGGATGACATCTTTCTTTCTCACGAGAGGCTCTCCACCTGTCAGCATATAGAGATAGATTCCAAGTTCTTTTCCTTGTGTGATCACACGATCCATATCTTCAAAAGAAAGGTTCAGAAGATGTCCGTACTCTGCTGCCCAGCATCCGGTACATTTCAGATTACATGCACTGGTTGGATCCATCAGAATCAGCCATGGAATATTACACTGATATTTTTCACGTGACTCATGCATTAACTTTGTTCCGTAAAGCATTGCATCAAATCCAAGATTCAATGCTGTTGTCTTAAGGACATGCGGATCTACTTCATCAAGAAGTCTGTTCAGATACTGAACCCATTTGTTGTCCGGATCCTGAATCATCTTTCTTGCAGCTTCATAAGACCCTGGCTGGAAACGATCTTTTGCAAAATTTTCTGTAAGATCTACAAGCTTAAGAAGTGCTTTCGTTCTATCATCTGTCTTGTTCATATATTTAAGTACTTTATCTGCTGCCAAACTAAATGCTGCTCTTTCTGCCTGAAATTTTAATCCTGCCATTTTTTTCACCTTTTCCTTACTTTTCAAGGAACCTTTCTTAAGTATAAGCTATTATTCCATACTTTAGCATTTTCCTTTTTTTCATGTAAGATTCAGTTTTTTCCAAATGTGCTGTAGTTTGAACATTTTCTTTTTGTTGTTCTTTTTTGGCTACAAATCATGTGAAATGTATCCGAAATATCAAGAAATTTCAACACTATGTTCTTGAAAAGTCATGTTAAAGAACTGTCAATCTTAGAAACTTTTTTAATCACATTCTCTTTTTTATGGTATAATATTTCCATTGTAGAAAGGATTTGAACAAATGACAGAAGTGAAAAAAGAACTGACAAAAGATTTGCTGGCACTCTCTTTCAAAGAACTTATTATGAAGATGCCTTTTGAAAAGATTACAGTTAAGATGATCACCGACGGAGCTGATGTGATCCGTCCAACTTTTTATAAACATTTTCAGGACAAATACGAAATCATCGAATATATCCTCGAAAAAGAAATCAAAGATAAGATCCAGGTACTGATTGAAAATGACATGGAAGACGATCTTCTCCGTCTTCTTTTCACCTGTCTTTCTAAAGACAAAGAATTTTATAAGAGACTTTATTTGATCGAAGGTCCTAACTCCTTCGATCATCTGATGTTCCAATTTATTTATGATACATTGCTTAGATTATTAAACAAATATCCATTGAAATCACCTGCGAAGCTCCAGATACTCAGTCGCGAGACAATTGCGCGATTTTATACCTTTGGGCTCGCAGATTCTGTAAAATATGCGATCATGCATGATATCACATATACCCCGGAAGAGATTGCAGCTGCTTATGATTATCTGATTCATAACTCCGCATTTGATCTTATGGAACATCCAAGGATCTGATGATACATAGAGGACTTAGGAACAATTTTTAGACATATTACCGCAATCTTCCATTTACCCCTAATTTCACCATAAGAGCTTCTTGAAGAATCTGAGAGAAGTTAAGATTCTCTCGAACAGCCGCTTCATTTAACCATTCTGGAATACTGAGCGTCTTTTTTACAGCCTTTGATCTGTGCTTTCTCCGATACTCTGCCATATCAAATTCTATAATTACCAGAATCCCATCTTCAGGATCCACCGTTTCAAATTCTGATGCTTTTGGGATATCAGTTCCTTCATCTTCTATACTGGACAATGACAAACCTAATGCATCTATCGCCATTTCATATGCTTCATCCATGCTATCGCCCTGTGTCATGCATTCAGGAAAATCGGGAAAGCTAACCCAGAAACCGCCTTCTTCTGCTTTATGAAAAACAGCTGGATAAAATAATCTATTCTTCATCAAATAACCTCTCTTTCAAGCGACAGGACTATCTAAGCCCTGCCTGTTTAAGTATTGCCTGCTCCAATCCTTTTTTCAAGTCCTTGGAGTGATAAGGAACAATTACTGTCTTATCAGTTTTCAGATTCTTCATTTTTACATGCGAACCATTCTGACTGATTACTTCAAATCCATTTTCTTTCAGGAGTTTTAGCATCTCCTTCGAGCTCATTGGCATCTTTTGTGTCTCCTTTCCTTATCATATTTATATATTACTACGTAAAAATACGTGCGTCAACGTATTTTTACGTATCAAAATTATATTAAGAACTATGAAATCATAAAATCCAACAACAAAAAATAACGCAGACAATATCTCTATCATCTGCGCCATTTCTCATTATTTTGAATTATTTCTGAACAATATTTATATCTACTCGAAAATGTTGCTTTTACGCTGTTTTTCGCTATCTATCTTCTGATTTACTCCATTTTTACTCCAATTTTAAGCCAATATTTTCAGTTCGGCTACTTC
>QFCH01002497.1_pt1 | contig 72048 bp, 75 predicted proteins | sample 5346071 | NCBI WGS metagenome assembly QFCH01 (sample SAMN09062255, study PRJNA434731) | Human gut metagenome, whole genome shotgun sequencing project. | isolation source: stool timepoint B chromium assembly | host: Homo sapiens | collected 2015
GTCCGAGGCGCCTTATCAATTGGCGAAGTAAGCATAAAAATTAGCAAAATCTGATATGGTACTAGCATTTTCACTTCACCCATGCTACAATTAGTCAAGACGTTTTATAAAATCTAACGAGTAAAGAGATGGCAAAGAAGAATACGAAACGAAAGCTGATTGGTTTGGTGAGTAACTTGAGCAACCACCGAACTTACTATACTACTGTTAACACCCAGAACCGCACCACAAAAGGTCAGGGTAAATTGACGCTACGTAAGTACGACCCAATTGCAAAGCAACACGCTACTTACACTGAGACTAAGAAGAATCTTGGTCGCAACGAAGTTAAAGCTCGTAAAAGCTAATTTAACAGGATTATACAGAAACTCCCTCGCGTTAAGAGGGAGTTTTTATTTGGCAAGAATGTCTGGCTATTTCCTCAATCGAGATTTCATATCACAAATGGTATTCATATAGTAAAGAAAAGCGTCGTATGGCGAATCATACGGACTAAAATAAGCGTGGACATCGCCGTCTGTAAAATTCTTCGTTCCCATGTAATAGAAGTGGTCTGAAGTTTGCAATTTTCGCCAATCGCTAATTAAACCTTCGTCCTTACTATTCAAGACCTCATCTTCAAGCTCATAGACATATCGCAAAGCTTCTTTCTGCAGGCTGTTTCCGTTCCAAGCCGTCAAATCCCGCTCGGCGTCCGCCCACGTTACAGGCGACGGCATACTTATTTCGCCAGCAGGCGCATTCGCGTCTAACGCTTCGCTAACGGTATAGAAAGTATTGCCATCAGCACTCAGCCATTTATCAACAAACTTCTCAAAGAAGCCGAAAATCCCAGATTCCGCCCATTGATGCTCGCCGAAAGTTTCATAGTCCATAAACAAGTTAAGCAGTGGCGCGTAACGGACAGAATCTTCCACCCAAGTATTAAACTTATCCGCGGTCAACGGCCATTCATTCCATTTTCGATCACTAAACCTAAACGCCAAATCATCACTCAATCGATAATTCTTAAGTAGCAATCCAATTTTCTTCGTGCCTCTTGGGCGATATACATAATTCGGACTGCGCCAATTTAGAATCGGATCCCAGCCTTCAGCCAACACACCCTTAAAACCATCCTGCTCAGCCCATTTTGCCAGGTCATCGCTATACGCCAATTCTGTATTTGCCAAAACTCGCGTTTCCGCACCAAAAATCTCACGAATCTTCCAACGGTGAAGCTCAACTTGACGCTCGAACTCCTTGCGCGAATAGAAAAACGCCAGACTGTGATGATACGGACTTGATAATATTTCTACTTGACCAGTCTTTACCAAGCGCTTGAAACTTTCCAAAACTTCAGGGTTAAGCCTTTCGGCTTGCTCTAAAAACGTTCCACTAAAACTCAGTGAAATCTTAAAATCAGGATATTTTTTCAATAATTTTTCAAGCAAAGCATTCATCGGCAAATACGACTTTTCTGCAACTTTTTGGAATATTTTTTGATTGTCCTGATCTGGATTTTGACCGCCAGAGAAATAATTATGCTTCCAAGCCACGTCAAATATGCTGTATTCGCGTATTCGCCACGGTTGGTGTACGTGTAGATATAAAACTATTCCTTTATTTTTGTTCATGTTAGCGCTCCTTTGTACAGTTTCAGACATTTTCTAGCGGCGTCCTGCCAAGAAATTCTCGCGTATTCATTCTTAACGTTTTTCTTCAAAGACTTCTGTAAGGCAGGTGATTCAGCGATATTAACAATTTCATCCGCCAATTTATTCACATCCCAATAGTCAAACCGCATAATATTATTCAGAACCTCACCAACGCCAGATTGACGACTAATAAGTAACGCAGTATCATGATGCGCCGCCTCCAAGGCAGTCAAGCCAAATGGCTCAGAAACCGAACTCATCACAAAAACATCAATCAAACAGTAAATATCTCGCCACTGTTTTCCGCGCACAAATCCCGTAAAAATCATCCTATCGCTAATCCCTAAATCTGCCGCTAGTTCAATCAGTTCATCTCTTTGCTCACCATTTCCGGATAGAACAAAAACAATCTTCTCATATTTTTCAAGCGCCTTCGCTGCGGCTCGTACAAAATACGTCAAACCTTTCTGAACCGTGAGTCGCGTCAACGCGCCAACAACCGTATAGCCATCCTTTTTCAACTCCTCCAAATATCTGTAAGTGCTGGCGTCATACTCATGTGGCGGCAAATCGGCCAAATCAATCGCGTTATAAACCACCTCAATTTTCTCTGGCGGAATGTGATAATTCTTAACAATTATTTCCTTCGTGATTTCACTAACGGCGATTATCCGATCAGCCATCAACAAGCCTTGTTGCTCAATTTCATGAACCAGAGGGTTTCCTGACTGCTCGCCAGAACGGTCAAATTCCGTCGCGTGAACATGCACAATCAGCGGCGCGCCCGTCATTTCCTTAGCAATTATTCCAGCTTCCATCGTCAACCAATCATGCGCGTGAATCGCGTCGGGCTGATGATTTTTCACAAACTTCCGAACGTATTTGCCGTAACGCCTCTGTACGGCGCGCATCGGCGAAAGACCATACTCGTCCTTAGCGTTTTCACGGTCTTCTTCTGAACCGTTATTATACGCACCCAAATCGTGATAATTCGGCGGCAAAGGAGTAGCTGAATAGATATTCATATAGTCAATTCCGGGATGCTTGGCGGTGTAGGGGATAATAAAGTCAATATCAACGCCCTCCGAAGCAAGCGCCTTCGACATCTGATAGCAAGCAACGCCAAGTCCGCCACTATTGTGCGGAGGAAGTTCCCACCCAAGCATTAAAATTTTCATCTCTGAGTTAATTGTAGAACTACGCTTATGTTTTTTCAAGGGATTTTGGGATCTTTTTCACGAGTTTTTTTATTTTTCACAATTTTAACATTTGCGACAAAGCTAATTCGTGATAAAATAGTTGCTATAGGAGTGTAGCTCAGGTGGCTAGAGCACTGGTCTCCAAAACCAGGTGTCGGGGGTTCGAGTCCCTCCACTCCTGCCAAGATTCTCGCTTGAAAGAGAATCTTTTTTATTAGTCAAAAATCTGCTATAATTTCTCAATATGAAACCTTTATCGCCTTCACTTCCGCATATTATCGCCATGGTTGGTGCGCCAGGTTCAGGGAAGACGCAATTCGCTGTAGAATTTGCGAAGATTTTCAATTCTCCAGTGGTAAGTTCTCGACAATTTGAAGTTTTTACGGACAATACAAAAACCATTTCTGACGCAACATTGTCGCTTTTGGAAGAATTTTTGAAGACTAAACAAACTGTTATTTTGGACGGATCAACGGATCAGCGCACGAATCGTATGCGCATCAATCGCCTTGCCAGGGAATATGGATATAAAGTCCTATTTGTTTGGGTGCAAACCGATCCCGCCACAGCCAAACATCGCTGGATAAAGACTTATGGCGCAGACGAAGAGGCATTTGAGCGACGATCAAAGCAGTTTTCAGCTCCACACAGCAGCGAATCTTACGTCGTGATCAGCGGTCGTCACACCTTAAGCAGTCAAGCTCGCACTGTTCTTAAGCAAATTGGCGCCAGTCGCCCAGAAGCTCCACGCCGCCCAATTGCTGGAAATCGCATTAGCATAGGTTAGTTATGACAATTATTACCGACGAAGAATTCGGAGAAATTGTCGTTAAGAAACGTAGCTTAGCGAAGACTGTTAGTTTGAAAATTGCGCCAGACGGACGAATACAAATTACAATGCCGCCATATGCGCCACTGTTAGCCGCAAAAACATTGATTAAAACTTCCCGCAAGCAAATACGCGAATTAGTTTCTCAATACCGAAAAAAACTTTCTTACACGAAAAATCAGCAAATTGGCAAAAGTCATAATTTATTGATACAAACGACCGCGAAACCTTCGAGTGTAAAAATCGTCGGAACGCAGATATTGGCAGAAATCAACGAGGCGGAATCCGTCGAATCGGCCGTAAACCAACAACTTATCCGCAGCAAAATTCTGGCAGCTCTCAGAAAAGAAGCCAAGTCATATTTACCAAGGCGATTGTCGTTTTTAGCGAAAGAACACGGATTTTCTTTTGCTCGGAGTAAAATCACACACTCGTCAAGTCGCTGGGGAAGCTGCTCTTCATCTGGAACGATTAGCTTGAATATCGGGATGATGAACTTGCCATTTGAGCTAATTGATTACGTAATTATCCACGAATTATGCCACACCAGGCATATGAATCACTCGACGAAATTCTGGGACGAAGTTTCCAAATTTGACCCGCATTATAAAATCCACCGAAATGAATTGAAAAAATATTCGCCATACATATAGAAACGCATATGCTTATGTTATACTTTAGCTATGTGGGCGCTAATTTTTCTATTGATCACTCTGAGTGTTGTTTTAGGTGTTATAGCTATTGTTTTACATAAAATATTGTCGGAAATTAGCGATAAATCTGATTGTGAAAATGATAAAAAAAGCCTCAGTGAACACCAAAGAATGATCACGCTTATCAATAATATCACCGACGCGATTCTCAGTACGGACGAGCACGGAATTATCAATACGTACAATTCTGCGGCACTTAATTTGATTGACACGAACAGCGGAATTAACGGCGAACATATCAGTCAAGTGCTGAACCTTGAAACGACAGATAAAAAGCCGATTGACATTTTTAAGGAGCTCACCAAGTCTTCCGCAATTCGCCAGCGCGACGACGTTTTGATGAAAATCGAAGATGGCGATTATATTCGCCTGGAAGTTACGCTTGCGCCAGTTCAGGGCGGCGACAAGATGACGCCGGACGGGTATGTACTTATCTTGCGCGACATCACGAAGACGAAGAGTCTCGAGGAAGAGCGCGATGAATTTATTAGCGTAGTTAGTCACGAATTACGCACGCCAATTGCTATTGCTGAAGGTTCGCTGAGTAACGCCAAATTGCTGGTCGAGCGTAAAATGACTAGCAAAATTCCCGAAGCCATTGACGAATCTCATAAGCAAATTTTATTCTTAGCGCGAATGATCAACGACCTCAGCACACTATCACGCGCAGAGCGAGGAGTAGCCGATGAAACGGAAATAATTGACGTGACAGAGCTGGCTGCTCAGATAAATTCCGAATATTCACCTCAGGCGGACGAAAAAGGTTTGGCTTTCAATTTGGATATCGGCGGGCGACTTGGCGTGGTTAAAGTTTCTCGTTTATATCTGGAGGAAATTCTACAAAACTTCATCACCAACGCCATTCGATATACACAAAAAGGCTCCATAACTTTATCAATCAAGAAAAATAAATCTAACGAAATCATTTTCAAGGTTATTGACACGGGAATTGGCATTAGTAAAGCTGACATGGCAAAAATTTTCGACAAGTTTTACCGCGCAGAAGATTATAGAACTCGCGAGACGAAAGGCACGGGATTAGGTCTATATGTTTCCGCTAAGTTGGCGAAGAAATTGGGCTGCAAAATTGAGGTAGAAAGCCGATTAAACCACGGATCGACGTTCGGATTCAAACTAAAAGAGTTCAAAAATAATGACAAATAATATTCGGTCAACTTGTTTTTTTAGCTCGGATGAATTACAATGACTATTGACAGTCTGTGAAAAACAGACTTTTTAAATTGGGAGAAAATATGGCACAGAAAGGCAAGGCAAGCAGCAAAACTACGGTTCGTCGAATCAAGGCTACTGACGACGCACCAAAAAAAGAAAAAGCTGTGGCGAAAAAAATTAATAAACCAACCAAAATCATCGCAAAAGCGTCTAAAAAGTCTGGCGAAAAAGGTGGATTGATTGGATATTTCAAGGGAGCTTGGGAAGAGCTAAAGCTAGTTCGCTGGCCAACCCGCTCAGCAACTTGGGCAATGACAGCGGCGGTGCTTATCTTCACCTTTGCGTTTGTCGTTCTGATTTTATTACTTGACGCCGCATTCAACTGGGGCTTTAACCAAATTTTGAAGTAGAGGAGAGATTATGAGTTCAAAACGATATGACGATAGCAAGCAATGGTATGCAATTCACACTTATTCTGGCTACGAAGAAAAGGTTGCCGAATCAATTCGCCAGCGAATCAACGGCGTCGATATGGCTGATAAGATTTTTGACGTTATTGTGCCAAAAGAAAAGCAAATTCAAATTCGCAATGGTAAGCGTAAAATTGTTGAAGCTAAAATTTTCCAGGGCTATGTCTTGGTTGAGATGAAATTGACCGACGAAACTTGGTACATCATCCGCAATACGCCGGGCGTTACAGGATTTGTGGGTGCCGATACTACGCCAACTCCAGTTTCTGAAAAAGAAATTGCGAAGATTAAGAAGCGAATGGGCGTTGAAGAGCCAAAGCATCAGATTGACTTCTCAGAGGGCGAAGTTGTTTCAATCATCGACGGTCCGTTCAAGGGCTTTGACGGCGCCGTGAGCGAAATTGACGCATCTAAGGGCACTTTGAAAGTTATGGTCAGTATGTTTGGCCGTGACACTCCAGTCGAGTTGGACGCCCTGCAGGTTAAAAAAGTTTAGCTTGCAATTTTAAGCATTTTTCGATATAATATTCGAGTTACGCACTACAAACTATAAGGAAGAACTATGGCAAAGAAAATTATTGGTAATTTGAAATTACGCATTCCAGCCGGTCGAGCAACAGCAGGTCCTCCAGTGGGATCAACGCTTGGTCAGTGGGGACTAAACATGATGGATTTCATCAATCCATTCAATGACGCTACAAAAGACATGATGGGTAAGGACGTAATTGTTCACATTCAAGTTTACGAAGACCGAACATTTACTTGGAACTCACTTGGTCAGCCAGTTGACGATATGATTCGTGAAAAAGCTGGCATTCAAAAGGGTAGCGGCAAGCCACACTCAGACAAGGTCGGTAAGATTACTCGCGCACAATTGCAAGAAATCGCTGAGGCGAAAAAAGACCAATTGAACGCAATCGACATTGAAGGCGCAATGAAAGTTATCGCCGGATCGGCACGCTCAATGGGCGTTGAAGTCGTCGACTAAGCTACAGAACTTTAGCAAATAGCCCCGAACTTCTCGGGGTTATTTTATGGTAAAATAAATGATTGTGAAGAATATTTTAGACAACAGTGTAATCTCCGCGCTTAAAAATGGGCAATTGATAATTGCTAAAACTGACACGATTTACGGAATATTAGCCGCTGCCAATTCAGAAAAAGCCGTCGAGAAATTATACGAAGTTAAGCGACGCCCCTTGGATGAACCCGTTATTATTTTGGTTGCGGATATTGACGACATTCCTAATCTCACGCCGTCGATCAAACACAAATATCAAGAAATCTCCAAAAATAGACCAACAACAATTGTCACCAAAGTGAGTCCTAATTTTCTGCCACATCTTCCGAGAAATGGCGGAACATTGGCATTCAGAGTCGTGCCAGAATCTCTGTTGGCAAAATTAATTCGAACCGTCGGTCTTTTGGTCGCGCCCAGTGCAAATCCATCAGGAGAAGAACCGGCAAAAAACATCACTGAAGCGATAAATTACTTCCACGAATTAGTGCCGATTTATGTTGATTCTGGAGAAGTCGCCGACGCTCAACCGTCGCAAATTGTCCGAATCAATGAGGGCGGGGAAATTGAGTTTTTAAGAAAATAATCCTCGAAGAATTATCAAAAAATCGCCAAATAAAAAAGACTTCCTCTGAATTACAGGGAAGTCTTTTTTATGAGAGTTACTTCACAAACGGATGCGCAATTTCCAAATCTGGGCGCTTTTCCGCAATTCTCAGCAGCTCGTTATACTTAGCAATTCGCTCTGAACGCGACATCGAGCCGGTCTTAATTTGACCCGTACCCAAACCGACCGCCAAGTGAGAAATCGTTACGTCCTCTGTCTCGCCAGATCTGTGGCTCATCACTGTATTCCAGCCAGCATTCTTCGCCATCAAAACAGCCTGAATCGTCTCGGTCAACGTGCCAATTTGGTTCGGCTTGATTAAGATCGCATTGCCAGCCTTTTCTTCAATTCCGCGCTTCAATCGCTCGACATTCGTCACCAAAAGATCGTCGCCAACCAATTGCGCAAAATTGCCCAAATCAGCCGTCATTTTCTCCCAATCTTCCCAAGCTTCTTCATTCAATCCATCCTCAATCGAGAGAACAGGAACGCGCTCCAACAGGGCTTTATACGTGCGAATCATTTCGTCAGCCGACAGAATTCGGTGTTCAGTCGCCAAGTTATATTTGCCGTCCTTATAAAGCTCGCTCGCCGCAACGTCCAGCGCAAAACCAAAGTCCACGCCTAATTTATAGCCAGCCTGCTCGATGGCGCGAGATAGCAACAAAATAGGCTCCATATTACCATTCCTGACATGAGGTGCATAGCCACCCTCATCGCCAACCGTCGTAGGATAACCTTCGTCTTTCAGGATTTTCGCCAACGCGTGAAAAACTTCCGCGCTCATTCGAACTGCGTCCGCAAAAGTTGCCGCGCTAGTCGGGATAATCATATATTCCTGAAAATCAGTCGCACCCAACGCATGCTGACCACCGTTCATCACGTTGATCATCGGCATCGGCAAGCACATTGTAGGATTTCCAGCCAAGCTATTGACATATTGATACAACTCCACGCCACGCGACTTAGCAGCAGCTTTCGCTACAGCCAGCGACACCGCCAAAATCGCATTCGCACCCAAACGCGCCTTATTCGGCGTACCGTCCAGACTCTTCATTTTTTCATCAATTGCGACCTGATCGAACGGATTAGAACCTTTCAAAGCCTGCGCAATCTCACCATTGACATTTTCGACCGCACGAAGCACGCCTTTACCGCCGAACGCCAACTCGCCGTCCCGAAGCTCAACAGCCTCGAAAGAGCCAGTGCTTGCGCCAGACGGAACAGCCGCACGACCGAACGAACCGTCGCTCAAAGTCACGTCCGCCTCAACCGTCGGATTTCCACGCGAATCTAAAATTTGCCTTGCTTGTATGTTTGTAATTGTTATATCCATAATTACTATTTTATCAAACATTTGCCTCAATCTCTGGAAATATGGTATAATTTCACTATTATCAATCAATGTTGGGAGGCTGATTTATTAAGATGACAAATTGCCGTTCGCACCACAGAAAGGATTTTTTATGGCAAAGAAAGCCGAGTTGCTAGAAAAAGCAGCAGAACTAAAATTAGAAGTCAGTGAGAAAAGCACAATCGCTGAAATTGAAGCAGCAATTGCAGAAGCTACAGACGCAAGCAAATCTCACGACAACAAAGACAAAGACGTTGTTGCTGAGCGCGAAGCTACTGTCGCTAAATCTGGCAAACGCAGCCAAAAAGCTCTTGACGAAGCTGCTGAAAAGGCAGAGAAGGAAGCTCGCAAGGAAGCTGGCGACACTACTCCACAATCAGACGACGCCGAAGCTCACGTAAAGAAAGGTCCAAAGCCAGTTACTCGTCCACGCTTGGAGCGCCGCGGTAAGAAATATCAAGACGTCGCAAAAAACGTTGAAAAGAACAAATTGTACAGCTTAGACGAAGCTTTGAAATTGGCTACTGAAACCAGCCCAGTCAAGTTCGACGCTAGCGTTGAAATCCACATCCGCTTGGGCGTTGACCCACGCCAAGCCGACCAAAACATTCGCTCAACCGTAGCATTGCCACACGGTACAGGTAAGGATGTTCGCGTTGCTGTTTTCGCACCAGAATCAGAACACGCTGCCGCTAAAAAAGCCGGCGCCGACATCATCGGTGACGAAGAATTCCTAAGCCAATTGGACAAGGAAGAATTGAACTTCGACATTTTGGTCGCAACTCCACAGTACATGCCAAAGCTTGGTAAATACGCACGTTTGCTTGGTCCACGCGGTTTGATGCCAAATCCAAAGTCTGGCACTGTTGCCACTGACGTCGCTAAAGCCGTTTCTGAAGCGAAAGCCGGGAAAGTTGAATACCGTGTTGATAAGCAAGCCATCGTTCACTTGTCAGTCGGTAAAGTATCATTCGGCGCTGAAAAATTGTCAGAAAACGCACGCGCATTCTTAACCAGCCTGAACTCCCAAAAGCCATCCAGCTTAAAGGGTGTTTACATTAAGAGCGTCGCAATTGCCACAACTATGGGCCCTGGCATTAAAGTAGAGAACTCTCTATAATCTTTATATTTCAGGCAATTAAATCCCGTCGATTCTGGCGGGATTTTTGTGTTACTATTGCATTTTTCATTTTTTATGATAAAATAGTAAAGTCCACCTAGATGCTGATGTTCGGATCCGATTTCCAGCCTAGCTGGATAAGGACCTTAACATCTTGTATCTAAAGTTTTCGTGAGAGAAAGGATGCGAAATGCACCGGCAACACAACACTCCATTGCGAGTGTCTGTTGTGGCGGTCTTTGTGGCATTGCTTATGGCGTTCCTCTTCGGAGGGACAACACGCGCCGACGAGGAGTCACTCCAGTCGGCAGCCACTCAGTCAGCCAACGTCGCGACCGAGGCCCAGTCCTCGGACACTGTCACCACGGCGGCAACGTCAGACAACGAAGATCAGTCTTCGTCTGGTGTCGCTACCGGCAGCAATTGCACTCCTCGGCCGATTTCGGCCGAAGAGGTTGCAGACCAATATGTGAAGACTGTAGATGGAACAGCCGAGTTTACCGCCTATGAGGCGGTCGAATTCGGCTTCACTCTACATCTGCAAGAGAGTCACTGTGCGGGTGACTCGATCACATTCTCTGTGCCTAGTGAACTAGGCACAGACGGGTCTTTTGAGCCCATCGAGATGAGAGCTAAAGATGGTACCGTGGTTGCAAAAGCACGGTACTCATCTGATCGCACCGTGGAGGTAACTTTAACCTCCGCGGTAGAAGACACCAGCAAGCACAACTTCCAGGCATCAGCCTGGTGGAAGGTGCACATGGAAGATGTCCTGGTTCCCGGAGAGATCCGAGAATTAGAATGGAACATCGGCGGTATCGTTCGCCGGACTCCCATTACAGTTGGGACGTGTCCCAACTGTAATAAACTGGGAGAGGGTCCCTCGAAATGGGGAGTGGTATCGTCCCTTAAGCCTTGGGACCTCACCATCACTATCGTGACTCCAACCGCGGAGCACGATAGTCAGGAATTCGTCTTCACAGACAAATCCACGTCACCTGGTCAGGACTTCGCATGTCCTGACCCAACGGTGGGACAAGCTGGGGTTTATCGTACCGCTGGCCCCTGGGGTCAGCCAATGTACACGAGGTTCATTGATGTTACAATTGAAAGTTGTGATAATGAAAAAGCAACTTTCAAAATCAAGCTCGATAAAGGCGAGAAAGCCAGGATCAATATTCTCATAAATATCGATCCCGCGGACAAGGGTCCGTGGAGCGATGAGGTGACATTCAATTCCCAAGGAAAGACTTGGGTGACCGTCACGAAAGTGACGAGGAAGCAATCTGGCGGTAACGCCGATTACGATCCTCGCCCGACCCCAACGCCAAGCACGACGCCGGCACCGAGTCCGAGCCCGACACCGTCGGCAACACCGGTGCCGACACCCACGCCGAGTCCGTCGGTACCGAACCCGTCGACATCTCCGACACCGTCGGTGACACCGACGCCAAGCACGACGCCGGAACCGTCGACAACTCCGTCGACAACACCGGCACCGAGTCAGACGCCCGTGCCACACCGGCACCGACTGCCAGTGACCGGCAGCACTACCGTAAGTGTGGCCACTAGCGCAATCGCGCTTCTGGCCATCGGGGGTGTTGCCATTTGGTGGGCGCGCCGCCGCCAGGCGGCACGCTCGAAGTAAACTCTTGTTCGAGGGGTGTTAGTTTAATCGACTAGCACCCCTCGGCAGAGGTACATAGATACAGAAAAAAAGTTAGGAGGTCTTGCACCCGCTCTACGGAGCGGGTTTTCTCTTTGATTAGACATAGACACCTATTGATTTTATTACGTTATTATTGTAAAGTAATCGGCTGGAAAATAATCACCATAACTCTTGTTTTTCGTTGTCATTTATGCTACAATGGTCTGGAACATTACCAAAGACAGTGGCGACTTGGCGTAAAACAAGTATAAAAATGCCACCGAGGGATGAAACTAACAGTTTTATTTGACGTCTTTGGTAGTGCGAGAATCAAAGACGTTTTTTGATTCTCCATTACCGCACGTTAACAAATTGGCACATAACAAATTAACTCAATCAAAGAAAGGATTTTTATGGCAATTTCACGCGATAAAAAACAAACTTTGGTTGCTGAACTGACAGAGCTATTAAAAGACGCTAAGGGTACGGCTTTTGCCCGATATCAAACCCTTACCGTTGCCGACCTACAAGAACTACGCAAGGCAGCTCGCGAAGCGGGCGTCACCATCAAGGTTGTTAAAAACCGACTGGTACGCGTAGCTCTTCAGGAAATCGACACTTACAAAGAAACCGACACCAGCTTATTGGTTGGTCAATTGGTTTACGCTGTAAGCACCGAAGATGAAGTTATGCCAGCAAAGGTATTGGACACGTTTGCAAAAACACATCCAGCATTACAACTTGCAGGTGGCTTCTCAGGCGAAGGCTTGGCAATTAGCGAAGCTGACGTTAAAGCATTGGCAGGCCTACCAAGCAAAGACCAGCTCGTTGCTCAAGTGGTATCACAATTGCTATCACCAGTGCACGACACAGTCAACGCGCTTGGCGGCAATTTGCACGGACTTTTGGACGGCATCGAAGCCAAAGCTACTGCTTAAGTTTAGCAATCAACACTAGTAACGTTGCATTCATCGCAACAATATAATAATAAAGGAGAATATCAATGGCTGATATTAAGAAATTGGCTGAAGAACTTGTAAAATTGACAGTTCTAGAAGTTAACGAATTGAAAAATCATCTTAAAGAAGAATACGGCATCGAGCCAGCTGCTGCAGCTGTCGCTGTTGCTGGTCCAGCTACTGGTGGTGACGCCGCTGCTGCTGACGAAAAAACTGAGTTCACAGTTACTTTGAAAGACGCTGGTTCTCAGAAGGTTGCAGTCATCAAGGCTGTTAAGGAAATCACTGGCCTAGGTCTAGGTGAAGCAAAAGCTATCGTTGACGGCGCTCCAGCACCAGTCAAGGAAAAAGTTTCTAAGGACGAAGCTGAAGCTGCAAAGAAAACTTTGGAAGACGCTGGCGCTACTGTCGAGCTTTCATAATTTGTTATATAACGCCAATTTGTTTCGTTTAATCACCGTCCGCTCTGGGCGGTGATTTTTATGTCGCCAATCTTAATATCACGAACCACACATCATTTTCAAGAGTAAAATTTGCAACACTTTTTTACTCGTATCTTATAGCGCTGTGGAAAATTGGATAAAAATAGATAACGCGACTTGATATAAATGTAAGGATATGCTATATATTAGTTAAGTATTATAAAAAATAGACAAAGGAATTGCGAGAACCATGTCTGAATTACCAGAAAAGCAAATTAAGCGTCTGAGGACACTTATTCAAGAGGCGGAAACCAATTTAGCTGCCGCAAAAGAGTTATTGATTAGCATTATTGGCGACGACGGTCAAGTTGTTACACCAAAAACTTCGTCAGATAATGTAGCGGGAAAGATTATTGAAGGCGTATTTGATGGCCAGATGATGCTCAGCCCTGATGGCAAAAATTACCCAATCCCAGCCAACTACGCTTCAAAGTCGAAACTGGTTGAGGGCGACTTGATGAAATTGACAATCGCTGAAGATGGCAGCTTTATTTATAAGCAAATCGGCCCTGTACCACGAAAGCAAGTTATCGGAACGCTCGTCCAGCACGACGGAATTTACTACGTCGAGGCTTCTGGCCGCGAATATCGTATTTTGCTTGCTAGCGTAACTTATTTCCGAATTAACGTCGGCGACCAAGTTACAATTATCATCCCTGAAGACAATCCTGACGCAACTTGGGCTGCAGTCGAAGCTGCATTGTAAATATTATGCTACCGAGCGAATTTTTGCTCAGTTACGCCAGTTTTAACGCTGACAATAAGCCTTTTATTGAATGTCAAGTTGGCGATAAAATTGAGCGCCATGAATTGTTCGAACAAGATTTGTCTTTTGAGTTTGATTTTTCTGTCAAATACTGCACAGGTTGGGTGGACTTTGAAAATCACTGTAGTCAAATCTGCCCAGACCATGCTACAGTTGATGAAAAGTATGAAAATTGCTTAAAATGCCGCGATAAAACCGGCTTCAATCCAGCATTTTACAACGCCAATTCGGTTTCCGCTCAGCAGGAAAAAATCAATCAAAATCCGCACTTTGTTTACTTGGCGTACTTCGCACCAAACGTCATAAAAGTTGGAATCTCGCAAGAAGAGCGCGGAATTCGGAGATTATTGGAACAGGGGGCGCGATTAGCCATAAAATTAGAAACGTTTTCTTCGGCATTGATCGCCAGGCAGTACGAGGCGAAAATTTCCAAGTTGGACAGAATAGCTGAAACTCTACCAGTTCACAAAAAGATGGAATTGATAAAACTACCTTTTGACCGTGCAGCCGGCGAAAGGGAATTGCGACAAAAATTACTTGAAATTGAGCAGAAAATTGGCGTGTCGTTTCCGAAATCCGAGCTAATTCCTTGCGAAGATTATTTTCAAACCGCTGGTGTTGATCTGTCGCATGTCGTTTTAATGAAGGATTACAGTCAATTGGCTGGACATGTACGCAGCGTCATCGGCTCAATTGTCATCACTGATTACGATGGTCAGCTGCTGGCTTACAACATCAAAAAGCTTATTGGCTATCGGGCGCAAAAAGTTGACGGAGAAATTGAGCTGGATTTACCAACTGAGCAATTAACGTTATTTTAAGATACAAAAAATTACCATTTATTTATCTACCTAACTCCAGAAGGGGCTATCATGGCTTACTTCGACGGATATCCTGCTATTGTGCACAGGTCTGGAGGACAAATCAATGTCTACTACGGCGGAGCTTTCACTCCAGATGGACATGGGCACGGACACGTCAAAGCCACAGGTGGCCCCCTGGGCGAGAATATCGTCTATTGGAGGCTACCTGAGAGCGAGGACGGTCAGGTTATCGTAGACAACTCATGGGAAACCATGAACGGCAACGACTTGCGCGATCACCTCACTGGTTTCTGAGCCATAAGACCTGGATATGTCTGAAAACTATCCATCTTACCTGGTATAATTTCACTATGAACAATTACTCAAATTTTGTATTTCCGTCTGTAGTTTTTGAAGCATTTCCAATTCTCGAAAAATTGGGTTATGTTCGACAATTCACACCACTGATACCGCTTAGTCCAGATACGACTTTTCATCTATTTGGCGGTAAGGATGGATATTTTCTTATATTAGTTATGACCGACTATGCCGACCCAATGGATCAAAGCCGAGAACTAAAGAATATCTCTGGTGAATATGCGTTTGAGTTTACTAAGCTCATCAAGCCGCATAGCAATGATGAATATATTGAGATAAAAGAAAATGACGAGATACTTGAAAATCCAACCGTGTCAGACCCTAATAGTTACTACCGTTTTTATGTCGCTGAAACAAAACACAAAATCGATCTGCGCTATCCATAAAAAATGCCGTTTTCTGCTATAATTATCTCATGAGGAGCATGAGGGGATGAGTCAGGCGCTATATCGTAAATATCGCAGTCGCAGTTTGGATGAAGTTTTAGGTCAAGATCACGTGACTAGCATTTTACGTCGAGCGTTAGAGCAGGGAAAAATTGCTCATGCGTACTTGTTGACTGGACCGCGTGGCGTGGGAAAAACATCGGTGGCGCGAATTCTGGCGCACGAGATTAATCACTTGCCATATGATGACGATTCTTCAAACTTGGATATTATTGAAATTGACGCAGCCAGTAATAACGGCGTTGACGACATTCGAGCTTTAAGGGAAAAGGCCCAAGTCGCGCCTGTTTCTGCGCCGAAAAAAGTTTATATCATCGACGAAGTTCATATGCTGTCAAAATCAGCATTTAACGCGCTATTAAAAACCCTAGAAGAACCACCAGAACACGTTGTATTTATCCTCGCTACAACCGACGCAGACAAACTTCCAGCCACTATTCTTAGTCGCGTCCAACAATTTTTCTTCCGCCCAATTCCTGTAGGAATTATGACAAAACAGCTAATGAATATTGCAAAAAAAGAGGGATTTGCAATTGAAGAGGATGCCGCCAGGTTAATCGCTGAACGTTCCCGTGGCGGATTCCGTGACGGCATTAGTACGCTTGACCAATTGTCAATTTTAGCAACTCCAGACCATCCGCTGACCACGAGTATGGTTACCGAATATTTGGGACTGAGCGGCGCGACGATGCTCGGCAATTTGTTGGATTCATACCCATCCGACGACAACGAAAAAGTCTTAAACATCTTCCAGGAATTAGAAAATAGCGGCGCGAATTCAGTTGTTGTGTCACATCAATTATTGTCGATTGCTCGCAATAGATTACGAAAAAATCCGAATCTTATTGGGTTGGTTCAGCAATTGATCGAGGTTGATCGACACCCGCACCCAGATTTGAAATTATTGACGATATTCATGAATGGTAATTCTCAGCAGACAGAAAAGCCAGCCGCACCAAAGAAAAATACAACTCAAACTGCGCCCCAAAAACCCGCCGCAAAACCAACGCCAATTAAGCCCGCAGAGCCAGCCAAACCGACCGAAAAGCCGATTGAAAAAGAAGAAAAACCAGCCGAGCCAGCAAAAAAACCCGCCGCAAAACCAAAGAAAACCGACGCGCCGCTAGAGCTAAATTGGGAAAAAGTCATTGAAAGAGCGAAGGAAAAATCTCTCGGGTTGGCGTCATTGTTGCAGAAAAGTCAGTGGTCATTTGACGGTGAAAAATTGACAATTTACGCAGGTTCCGCGTTTTATAAGAAAAAGCTGGACGACGCAAAAAACAAACCATTGATTTCAGAAATTATCTCAGAAGAAACCGCAATGGATTTGGAAATTGATATAATTGGAGAGAAGAAGCCGCCAGAGGACGAAAAATTGGCGGAAATTGCAGAGTTAATGGGTGGCGGCGAAGAAGTTAAGCTGGAGGATATTTAATGGCAGATAAAAGCGAAGAAGTAAAAGGGAAGATACCGCCACAAAATTTGGACGCGGAAAAGAGTTTGCTTGGGGCGGTTTTAATTGACGAGGAAGTTTTGGCAGACGCCGCAGAAATTACTCACCCTAGCGATTTTTACGACAAGAATCACGGATTGATTTTTGCTGGAATGATGCGGCTATTTGAAAAACATAAGCCTGTCGACCTATTGACCTTAACCGACGAATTGAAGCGAAAGGACGAGCTGGAATTGGTTGGCGGCTCGGCGTATCTGACAGAGCTAACAAACTACGTCCCAACGGCAGCGCACGCATCGGCTTACGCGGAAATGATTGCGCAAGCAGCGGTTCGCAGGCGTCTAATAAAAGCGAGTGGCGATATTTCCGAGCTTGGATATGACGAATCGACGACTACGCAGGAATTATTAGAGAAGGCCGAAGCCGAGCTTTTCAGCGTGTCAGACCAATCAACCAAGCAAGATTTGGTCAGCCTGGAAAGCATTCTGACGGATAGCTTTGACCGAATCGAAGAGCTCAGCAAGAACAAAGGTTCTCTCAGAGGAGTCCGCACTGGCTATCGCGATCTGGACAATATGACCGCTGGTTTGCAAAAATCAGATTTGATTATTCTGGCAGCTCGTCCAGCCATGGGTAAGACGACGCTGGTGACAAATTTGGCTTATAACGTGGCAACGATTGAAAAAAATCCCGTCCTATTTTTCAGCCTAGAGATGAGTAAGGAGCAGCTGGTCGACCGTATGTTAGCGGATGCGTCGGGAGTTGATAGCTGGAATATTCGCACCGGAAACCTGAGCGATGAAGATTTTGCGAAGTTGTCTGAGGCTATGGGTGAAATGGCTGAGGCGCCAATTTACATTGACGACACGCCAGGATTATCAGTTTTGGAAATGCGAACTAAAGCGCGTCGAATTGCTCATGAAAACCAATTAGGACTAATCATCGTCGACTATTTGCAGCTTATGCAGGCCAACGGAAACCACAACGGGAACCGCGTTCAGGAAGTTTCGGAAATTTCACGCGGACTGAAGCTTATTGCTCGCGAATTGAATGTGCCGCTAATTGCCCTGAGTCAGCTGAGCCGTTCTGTCGAATCTCGTACGCCGCCAATTCCGCAACTAGCCGATCTGCGTGAATCCGGTTCTATTGAACAGGACGCCGACATCGTGAGCTTTATTTATCGCCCTGGATATTACGAACCTGACAACCCGGAAGTCCAGAATATTACTGACCTCATTATAGCTAAGCACCGTAATGGTCCGGTCGGTAAAGTCCAATTATACTTCCACCCAGAGCGCCTACGCTTTATGAGCCTGGATCGCAAGCATGAATAGAATTGTGTTATAATCATACCAATGAAAAAGCAAAAAGTTACCGACATATTCCTTTACAGATGGCGCTACGTTTTCGGCTATACGTTGCTGGCGCTGTTATATATAGGAGCTATTATAATTTCCGCGTTGCACGTGCCAGGAGGTTTGTCGCAAGCAGAAATCGACATGGTCAATACGACAAATCACTTGAATTTTAGTATAGAAGGAATCGCCGTCACAAATCTACCGTTCCACCTTCTTCAATTGTTATTCTTCAAACTGTTTGGCGTCAGTTTATTAACAATTAAAGCGCCCGCCGTAATCCTTTCGATCGCCAGCTCCGTCGCTATTTTCTTCCTCTTAAAACGCTGGTTTAAGCCGTCCACAACGATTCTATCGTTATTAATCATGGCAACGACTGGACAATTCCTATTCATCGGACAAAGCGCAACTGTTGGCATTTTATACATCTTTTACACCGCGCTAACTTTACTTTTTGCTACATTAATTCTCCAGAAAGCCCAGAACGCCTCCATTTGGCGAATCAGCTTAGCCATCACCACGGCGCTCAGCCTCTTCACTCCGTATTTTTGGTATATCAATCTGGGACTTCTGATCATAGCCTTTTTACATCCGCATCCACGCTATTTTCTCGTCTCCCGAAAACATCGCAAGTCTTGGATTGTGCCGTCCGCTATTTTATTCGCGATTGGTTGTGCGATTGGTTTTCTTTGCTATAAATCCCACGCGCTATTTTACAACCTCATCGGCATCAACAGCCTAAGTTTTGACATCGTTGCAAACCTCAGGACTTTATATTACACATACATCCGCATTTTCCCATCAGTCGTAGGGAACCAAATCACACCAATTATGGACATCAACGCTATGGTACTAATTGGGCTAGGATTATTCCGCAGCTTCCAAAAAATCTCCAGCGCCCGCTCGTTTATGATTTGGTCGTGGCTAATCTTAGCATTGGCGCTACTCATCTTCCAACCAAGCCTCACCCCAATAATCATCATCCCACTATTCATTCTCTTGGCGGTCGGATTAGAGTCCCTGATGAATATGTGGTACGGACTTTTCCCGCGCAACCCATACGCTCGCGGCACAGGACTGGTTCTTATATCAATGCTAATTATCGTTATGGTGGTGGGTGGTAGCTTCCGCTATATTGACGGTTATCGTTATTTCCCAGAAGCAGTTTCACACTTTAATAAAGATTTATCTCTACTCCGTAAAAATACCGCGCCAACTGATTCATTCTCGTTATTGGTCAGTAAAGAAGAATCACCAATTTACGAAGCGCTTAAAAAACACAACTATCACCAGATATCAATTATCCACACAGCGCCAGCAAACGTCGGACAGACTTTATATGTGAGTCACAGCGTAAAGTCTCAAATTCCGCAGACTTATTCTGGGCATCTGTCGTCAGTAATTGTCAATGACCATAAAGACGGCGATCGCTTCTATATCTACACATCCGACCGCAAATAGGGTATAATTATAAGTGTTAAATAAGGAGGAATATGGCGTTTGATCAGGTAAAAATGCTGCAACAATTACGCAAAGCACAGAAACAATTAGGTAAAGAAATCATCGAAGTTGAGGCTGGCGATGGCGCTGTGATCGTACAAATCACTGGCGAGTTAAAGATTAAATCTGTAAAGATTGACCCAGAAATGGTCGATTTGGAGAATATCGAAGAGTTGGAACACTGGATTGAAATCGCAGTTCGCGACGGTATGACAAAGGCTCAGGAAGTCGCTGCTGAAACTATGAAGCCATTGATGGGCGGCCTAGGCAACTTGCCATTCTAAAGCCATGTCAATCGACATTTTACCAAAAGCTCTAACTGCTTTAATTGATGATTTTGGTAATTTACCTGGAGTTGGACCGCGTACGGCTGAAAGATATGCCTACGCGGTTTTACGCCGTAATCCCAAATCCGCAAAGCAATTAGCGCATTCATTAGACCAATTGCACGACCGAGTAAAAACCTGCCCGAAGACATTTGCGTTGATCGACTCAGATGACGATGTGTCGCCTTTATACGTAGATTCGAACAGGAATAAAAAAGTCGTTTGTGTAGTCGAGGAGCCGCTAGATATTGTCGCTATAGAAAGAACGGGGCAGTTCCTGGGTACGTACCATGTACTGGGCGGCGTTATCTCACCAATTGACAATATTGGACCAGAGCAATTACATATCCCAGAACTAATTGAGCGTATAAAAACCGACGACGTTCAGGAGATTATTATCGCTACGAACGCTTCAGTTGAGGGCGAGTCGACCGCGCTATTCTTACAGCGCTACATCCAAGAAGCTGGATTGAATACGACTATCACACGCTTAGCTAGAGGTATTCCAGTCGGTGTTGACCTCGAATATGCAGACCAAATCACGCTGACGCACGCACTAGAAGGTCGAAAACAGTTATAGACTCAACAGCTTCATCGACAATAAAAAATACCCGCCATCTCGGCGGGTATTTCGTTGCTAGCTTGACCTATTACATTTGGCGGCGACTAGCGATGTAAGCGATAGTAGCTGTAGTTAGTCCACCTAGGCCTAGTGCTGACATGATCGCGTCACTTGCACCAGTCTTTGGCAATTCTGGGCTAGGTGTTGGTGTTGAAGGAGTGTTTGGTGTAGGAGTAGGAGTTTCCTTACATTCGTCCAAGTTAGTCTTGTGAATCTTTTCGTTAAACTCTTCCTTTTTAATCTCCTTAGTGTACTTCTTGCCACCTTCTTCAATTACACAAACGATCATCTTTGGTTCTGGCTTAACCGTAACAGTTTTTTGACAGTTAGGGTTTTGCCTCTTAACTTCACCAGTTTCTTTACCGTTTACAGTAATAGTAACTGTGTAGTTGCCCTCTTTTGCGTAAGTGTATTGAATTTCTGATGAGTTAGTTGTCTTGATGTTGTTATCACCGAAGTTGTATGTATAGCTGGTGATAGATGCGCCACCCTTGGCAGTTGCCTTAACGCTGAACTTGAAGGTGTTACGAGAAATTTCAGTTACTTGCAAAGCGTCACATGTTAGAGCAGGCTTTGCTGGAGGTGTTGTTGGATTACCCCAAACTGGGTTACCACAGTCTTTAATCACACCAGTGATAAATGAGCCGTTATTGTCAAACCATGCGTAAACATTGTAGCTCTTAGGTCCGTCAACGAAGCTCTGACCAGTTGTGTATTGGTAGTAAGTATATCCGTTTGAGGTCTTGTAGCTACGTTGTGGCTGAGGCTGACGAGTACCAGCTTTAGATTGTACTGTTATAGCGTTTGTAGCTACAACACGACCGTCAACTGTAATATTACCATTTGCGTCAACTACACCTTCACGCATGTTTGAGCCACCTTGAACCATAGTCTCGGTAACGTACCACTCTTTGTATAGTTCTTTAATTTCTGTACGGCTGTATGCTGTTTGCAATTCTGACATAGAATGCGTACCACAGTATACAACGTTAAATTTGTTACAGCCGGCAGCCTGTGAAGGTGATGCCAACCAGATTCCACCGAGCATAGCAAATCCCAAAGAGATAGCAATGCCGATTTTCTTAAATTTGTTCATAAAAACTCCTCTTTTCCAGCCCTATCTTCAGGCTTTATGTCCTCATACTAGCACAATCTTTATATTTTGTCAATAATAATTTATAAAAATGTTTATGTTTTTTTCGATTGCGCAGTATTTTTAATAGTCCATCACATATTATACCACTTATGTAATTAAAAACAATATATATTATATTAGAGTAAAAATCATTTGTTATAATAAATAATATGCTAGATACAGCTAAACAATTCATTCAATCTGCAAACAATATAATTATTATTCAAGCCGAAAATCCCGACGGCGACAGCTTGGGTTCAAGCTTGGCACTGGAAGAAGTCTTAAGTGACCTAGGGAAGACTGTTACTTTATATTGTCCAGTAGATATACCGAAATATCTTCATTATATTCGCGGTTGGGATCGAGTGCAGAACGACTTTCCATTTCAAGCCGACGCCGCGATAATTGTCGATACGAGCGCGGATATCCTTCTTAGCAAGGTATTAGAAACTCCTGGAGCGCGACATTTTCTGGAAACGCACCCGACTCTGGCTATTGATCATCACACAGCCGAATCGACACTTAGCTTTGATCATATTATGTTATCAGAAACCGTCGTGGCGACCGGGGAACTACTGTATAAACTATTCAAGCATTCCGACTGGAAGATAAATCCTCAGGCGGCTGAAGATTTATTAATAGCTATTATGAGCGATAGCCTGGGGCTTACTACGCAAAACACCACGGCTCAGACTTTCCATACGGCAGGAGAACTTACAGAACTGGGCGCGTCTAATGCGGAAATTGAAGAACGACGACGCGAATTTATGAAGAAATCGCCAGAAATTTTGGCGTACAAGGGAAAATTGATCGAGAGAATCGAATATTTATTAGACGGACAATTGGCGTTGGTACATGTGCCATTTGAAGAAATCCAAGCCTACAGCGATGCCTATAACCCCGGTGCGTTGATTGGTGATGAATTGAGGCTGGTTGAAGGCGTGGCGCTTAGTTGTGTTATTAAAACTTACCCTGACGGCAAATTAACTGCGCGCTTAAGAGGTAATTTACCAATTGCCGATACTGTAGCTGGATACTTTGGTGGCGGCGGTCATCCGTACGCGGCAGGATTCCGCGTATATGAAAGCTATGATGAAATCGTAAGGGAATTAGTCGCAGCGACGGATCAAGCTCTACAAACAGAATATTGATCCACTACGCTATCAATATATACCTCTCAGGCCTGCTCTATCTAGTTGCTCTATCAAATCATCATTCACATCAAATGCATTTTCAGACTGTAGAGGACCGTTAACTTTTCTTCGTACCTCTTCTACTCGGTCCGATACACTAGGGCAACTAAACATTATTCTATCATTATACGTCAGATAATCCTGGAGAACTTTGCTTACAGCATAAGCTTGCAATTCAGAACGGAGGTTTACTTGATCGGATTTAGGGTCTATTTCCAAAACTGGATTCGTGACACAATCATGCGCATGAGATGTCTCGTGAGCCAATGAAGAGACATTAACGCATGTCAGTCCAGACTGGGCCACACTAATAATAGGGCGAAGATATACATAAGAGTCCGTCCCGGTGTCCCCCAATTTGTAAAAATTAGTACTACAAAAACCGCCAACATCTGTTCTTTTTACTTTTGTGGGCGGATAGATACATAAGTACACATTCTGGCGATACTTTCACTAGCAAAAGCATCGCTTATTCTATCTTTTTGCACTGGCATGAGAGATATCTGCCTTCCAGAAATAACAAACTCATTACTCCCAGTAAGTGGTATTCTATTTTTATCTGGCCAGTCTGGATCAGGATGGCTGCCTCCCAGTTCTTCACCTTCAATATATTTCATAGGTTCCAGCATTTGAGCCGTATTACATAGTCCTAAGGCTAAATCCCCCAGTTTATCAATTATCTCAGGCACCTCTAAAGCACCTATCAACCTATCTTTCATATACTTTAAAGAATCCAGTGTAATAGGCCTATTGTAGCTGGATATTGGCGGACGACGCTCCTGCACTATTTTTCTCATACTTTTTATTATATATTAAATATCTTATTTTGTCAAGCACGAGGTCTTATCTGGCGACATAGATACAACGTCTTAGACCCTGATAGGACTAGGTTAGAACTGATGTCACACCAGGCATCTAATCTTATATCTTCATCTGCTTGTCGCTATTCCTTGAATTTAATATACAAACAGAAGTCCCAACTGGGGCTGTTTTTTATGTCAATTTTGAAAAACCAGCCAGAGTGCCGTACAATAGAACTAATGATAAAACTCTATAACACGCTCACTAGACGAAAAGATGAACTGAAACCGCTTGACGAAGAAACGGTCAAGTTTTATACCTGCGGTCTAACAGTTTATTCGCAACCGCACATCGGCAACTGGGTTGGTTATATTTACTGGGACGTGTTGGTACGATTGTTACGCTGGCAAGATATTCCCGTTGTTCGAACGCAAAACATCACCGATGTTGGACATTTGACCAGTGACGACGATAACGGCGAGGACAAAATGGAAAAAGGTGCGCGCCGTGAGGGGAAGACTGCCTGGGACGTGGCAGAAAGATATATTTCCGTTGCAAATCATGAAGCCTACGACGTACTGAAATTGATAAAACCTGACTATTTGGTGCGGGCGACGGATTATATTCAGCAGCAGATTGACTTCGCAAAGGGGCTGGACGAAAAAGGATTTTTATATAAAATCGACGGCGACGGCATGTATTTTGATACGTCGCTTTTGAAGTATTACGGGAAATTAGCGCGACTGGACATAGCTGGCCTGGAAGCTGGCGCCAGAGTAAGCGTTGAAGGAAAGCGCAATATTACCGACTTTGCCGTATGGAAATTTTCGCCAAAAAACGCCAAGCGCGATATGGAGTGGAATAGTCCGTGGGGAATCGGTTTTCCTGGATGGCATCTGGAATGTTCGACAATTGCCCGTGAAACACTTGGGGATTCTATTGATATTCACGCTGGCGGAATTGATCATATTCCAGTTCATCACACGAATGAAATTGCCCAGAGCGAGAGTCTGACTGGAAAACAATTTTCTCAAATTTGGCTGCACAATAATCACATAAAAGTCGACGGCCGAAAAATGAGTAAATCCCTAGGAAATATTATTACGCTGGAAGATATTATTTCGCGAGGCTTTAGTCCAATGGCGTTTAAGCTGGCGATTCTCAGTAAGCATTATCAAACGGAGGGCAATTTTACCTGGGAAATCCTGGAAGCAGCGCAGGCACGATTGAATCATTGGCGGGATTACGCGGTTCTGAGACATCAGACTCACGACACACTGGAAGATGACGACGATAAGGACGAGCAGGACGATTCGGTTTCGTTATTAGCGGGGCGTCAGGCGTTGGTCGAGAAATTGAACGATGATTTGGATACTCCAGGCGCACTGGCGTTGATTGATGAAGTATTTTCAAAGTTGGATCATACGCCGCTTGATAAAATTCATCGACAGAGTTTAGTGCAGTTTATTGATGAGATTGACGAGATTTTAGGGCTGGATTTGGCTGAGTCTACTCCTGATATTACTGACGATTTGAAGAGATTGATTATCCAGCGACGTCAAGCACGCGCAGAGAAAAATTGGGAAGAATCCGACAGAATTCGCGATGAACTTCTTCAGGCTGGCGTTGCCGTTCGTGATACGCCAAGCGGTAGCATTTGGACATGGAAATAGCCCGCTGGATTCAACGGGCTATAATTTTTTCTATGTCAACTAATCTTCGTTTTTCAATTTCTTAACTAATTTATTAATAAGCGGCTTTTCACTTTCAACGCGCTTGGACTTGGCTTGCTCCAAGTAATTATCTAGCAAAACTTTCACGACACCAGCGGCTGGAATAGCAATCAAACCGCCCAATAGACCGCCGACATATAAACCAATTGTCACCGCAACCAAGACAGTCAGAGCCGACAGCTCAACCTTCTTTGACTGGATAGAAGGAGAAACAAAGTTGTTCTCAATCTGTTGATAAATCACGAAATAAATCGCGTAAATAACGCCAGCTGTCATGTTATTGAAGAACAGTAGTAGTGATATCAACGCGCCAGCAATCGTTGCGCCAAACATCGGAATTAGCGTCAACACAAACGTCGCCATAACGGTGAGCATTGCCAAATTTGAATTTATGACAGGGAATGTCAAGCTCAGAACAAACACCACGAAACCTGATAATATCGCATCGATTCCAGAAACCGTCAATTGTCCAGAAACATAACCTGTGACTACGTTATACATTCGACCAACCAGCTTCTTATGACGCTCCATTTTTTCTTCGTCGTTGTACAATCCCCACAAACGCTTCACCCAAGTTGGACCCTCGAGGAGCATCAGGAATGACAGCACCAGCACCAAGAATAACGATCCTAAGAATGACGCCAAAGAGCCAACACTGGATAATAAATTCGTGCCGACGCTCGTAGCCCAAGATGAAGATTGCTGCTTGATATTTTCCATCATCGAATCAACCTGTGGGCGCAAATTATTCTTATCAATAAAATCATTGACGCCACGCCATTGTGAGCTGGCCTGGTCGATTATACTCGGAATGCTTTCGACGAATTTGGCAGATTGTTGGACAATTGGCGGAATAACAAACCATATCACACAACCCAAAAGCAAAACCAGCGTCGTATATGCCAGCGCCGTGCCGCCCAATCGGCTTTTCCCAGGCAATTTTTTAGCAATTGCCGCAACTGGACGATTCAATGCCAACGCCAAGAACAGGGAAATTCCCAGTAAAATCAGCGCGTCCTTCGCGGAATAAATTGCCAAACCAGCCAGACCAAAGCCCATCACGACTAGCCAAAATCGCACAAATGTTTTTGTGTCTATCTCTATACGTACTTTCATAATTAAACTTTACCAGCTTTTCGGCGTGTTCGCAACGCCGACAGAGATAATTTACTATCATAAGACATCGCGCCGTAGCGAAAAACGCGCACCGACAACCACATAACAAACACTGCCGTAGCGACCAAAATTGCCGTACCGAGCAAAGCTTCCCAAATCGGCAAATTGCCTATTGCGTTTCGTAACAACAATGGAATCGGCGCGGTGAATGGAAATAGCGACAAGAACTTAACGAAGAAATAATCAGGGAAGGAAACGAACGCCGTGATTCCGTAAAATGGACCAATAAATAGCATAATCACAATTCCAAACCACTGGCTAGCTTCTTTGGCGGTCGGCATCATCGCGCCCAAAGTCACCAACATTCCCGTAAATAGAGTGAAGCTGGCGGAGAAAATTATGATCGCCAGACCAATTCTCACAGGATCAAACACGAGCGTGCTCAAGTCCAGATTAGGCAATTGCAACTTCGAGCCAAATGCCAAATAGCCCGCCAAAACTGGCAAAACAATCACCAAAATCTGAATCAAAGCCAACACCATCAAAGACAGAATTTTGCCCGTAATCAAAGTGTCGGTTTTAACGGTCGTAAGCAGCATTTCCACCGTGCGATTTTCTTTTTCCTCGGTGGTGCTAATGAGCATTTGATTGCCAAAAATACTGATGAGAATGAACAAAATAACCAAAAACATTCCCGGCACAATCATCTCATTAATGCCGCCGTGCTCTTTTCCGTCCAGATATGTGGTTGATGACAATTGGACTTTGTCGCGTAAAATCGCAACTTGCGCTGGACTGATGTCGCTTGCTACTGATTGATTCAACAAACTCTGCGCCACCGCGCTGTATTTTCCGTTTTGGAATAGCCCAACATCTTTACCGTAAACTTCAACCTTTTGCTTACTCAAATCCTTTGGAAAATAAATATACGCATCAACCTTATTATTTTTTACGTCGTCAATTCCAGATTCTTTCGACTTGGCGGTTTTGGCTTTAATTGCCGCCAGTAATTCTGGCTTCACCAACTTCGAATCGTCTGTAACTTCCAGCGAAAATTCTTGCTTTTCCAGATTTTTTGACGCTTCAATAGTCGTGCTTTGCGACCAAAACATAATGCCGTACAGTACGCCAATCAACAGAGGAAACCCTAAAGCCGTCAACCAAAACGTCGGCTTCTTCAGTGTTCTAAGCGTTTCAAATTTGAAAACCGTCCCCAAATTATGCATTTTACTCATCGCTCAACTCCTTCGCTTCGCCGCCGTAAACTTGGACAAAAATGTCGTCCATTGACGCGCCGCCAAATTGACTTTTTACTTCTTCCAATGTTCCATATGCCGCCGCTTGACCGTCCTTCAATAAAATCAAACGATCGCACAATCTTTCGACTTCCTCCATCTGGTGCGTAACGTAAATAATTGTCGCGCCAGCTTTTCGCTGCTCCTCAATTATATTCATCAACAAACGGCGATTCACTGGATCAAAACCTTTGGCTGGCTCGTCCATAATCAGTAGTTCTGGATCGCCCATAATCGTTACGCCGAGCTGGATTTTCTGCTGCTGTCCGCCAGATAATTTATCAAGTTGCGTATTAGCCTTGTCGCTCAAATTGACGCGCTCCAAAAACTTCATAGAAAAATCCTTAGCTTCTTTGCGACTCAAGCCTTTCAATTGACCAAAGTAAAGCATCACGTCTAAGACTTTTTCTTTTTTATACAAACCGCGCTCCTCGGGAAGATATCCGAGGCGAATCTGACTTTCCACCGAATATGGCTTGCCGTTTATAAATAAATCGCCCGCAGTCGGCTGGTATAGCCCCAACAATGCGCGCAACGTCGTAGTTTTTCCCGAGCCATTACTTCCCAAAAAACCAAAAACTTCGCCGCGAAAAACGTCGAAACTCAGATCTTTAATAACAGTTTTATCGCCGAAACTCATCTTAAAATGACGAATCTCAACCATTTTTTTATTATCTGGCATACGCCTCCTTTTCTTTAAATAAAATTATAGCACTTAGCGCAGGAAAAAAGATATAATATAAATATGCGACTATTAGTCATTGAGGATGAACGAAAAATTTCGAGGGTCATAACCGAATCTCTGAAGCGTGAAAAATACGCGGTTGATGCGGCGTATGACGGGGAAGAGGGCTTTAATTTGGCGGATAGTCAGCCATATGACTTGTTGATTGTTGATCGAATGCTGCCGGGATTAGAAGGTACGGAGATTGTTAAAAAATTGCGCGAGAACGGGAAAAATATGCCAATTCTGTTTCTAACGGCACTGAGTACAACCGAAGATAAAACGCTTGGGCTAGACGTGGGCGCTGATGATTATTTGACTAAGCCTTTTGCAATTGATGAATTGTTGGCGCGCGTGCGAGCCTTGCTTCGTCGTCCACCAATTCAGCAACCAGACATCTTGAAAATTGACGATTTGAGAATTGACAAGCAACAACAGACGGTAACTCGCGCAGGAAAAATTATCGACCTCACAAACAAAGAATATGCGCTGCTGGAATATTTGATGCAACATCCGAATCAGATTCTCAGTAAGGAAACACTGATTGATCACGTTTGGGATTTTGACGCTGATATTTTGCCGAATAATGTCGAGGCATACATAAAAAATCTGCGCCAAAAAATCGACAAACCGTTCAAAAAACAATTGATAAAAACCGTACGCGGCTTCGGTTATAGGATTGAATCATGAAAATTTTTACTTCAGCAACAATTAAGCTGGCAGGCTGGTATTTGATGATTTTGATGATCGTCAGTTTGTTATTTAGTAGCATTATTTTTCAGGTGGCACGCTCGGAAGTTGATGCGCAAATTCATAAAATTATCGTTCAAAGGAAGGGCGATTTTCCTGCAATTAATTTGTCGGAAAGAATAGATAATTCAACTCGGAATCTTTTGATTAGTTTGGGCTATATAAATCTTATCGTTCTGCTCGCTGGCGGTTGGTGCTCATATTTATTAGCGAAAATCACTTTGCGGCCGATAGAAACCGCCCACAAAGCCCAATCACGATTTGTTGCTAATGCCAGCCATCAACTCCGAACTCCTTTGGCAATTATGAAAGCAGAAACTGAATTTGCGTTAAAAAATCAGAAGGCGAATAAGGCGGAACTTACGGAAACTCTGGAAAGCAATTTGGAGGAAATAAATAAGTTGACTGAGCTTACAGCGATGCTGCTGGAGTTATCACGGACAGAAAATAAGTTAGCACTGGAAGATAAAAGTTTCAATTTGACGGAATTGATATCCGAACTCGTTCGCGAACGGAAAGCCGAAGCGCGAGTTAAAATGAATTGCCCAGAACACATAAATATTCCGCTTCATCACACCGCCACGCGAGAATTGTGCGCGATTTTACTCGACAATTCATTGAAACATAGCCCGAAAAATTCTGTGGTAAAAATTCGCATTATCCCATCGAAACAAAACATCACCGTCAACTTCATCAACGACGGCACAATTTCACAACAAACTCTGCCACACGTCTTTGAGCGATTTTTCCGCGGCAACCAAAGCACGAAAGGCTATGGGTTAGGATTGCCATTAGCGGAGCAATTGACAAAAGCACTGGGCGGACAAATCTCTGTTAGCACCTCAAAAAACTCAACCATTTTCACAATTTCCTTGCCGATTCTGTAAATTTTCAGCTATTTTTCAGAATTAGATGTTGTAATAGGATTGTTGATTGGCAAATTGTCGATCCGAAAGGGGAAGTATGAGTACAACATTTTTAAGCAAAAAAGGATTTAAGGAACTGCAAAAGGAAATTTCTGGGCTAGAGATTTCAGAGAAAGCGCTCACGTTGGAATTGAAGGAAATTGGGCGCGCCAAATCGCGTGATGACAAATTACACCGCAACGATGTAATTACGCAGCTGGAAAACATCCAATCAAAAATCTTTATGAAGAAGGATATTTTGCGCCATGCCAAGCCGCTGCCAAGGAAGCGCGATCGATTGAAAATTGCTATCGGCTCAGTCGTGGATTTGGTGGATCAACAGGGGAAAATTTTCCGCTATACGCTGGTTCACAGCCTAGAGGCAAACCCTCTGGACGGGCGAATTTCCGTGGACAGCCCGCTGGGAAAAAGTTTGTTAAATCATAAGAAATCCGAAACCGTCTCCTGGAAAAATGGCTTGGCGACCAAGCAGCTACAGGTTATCAACATTAGCTAATCTCAATTGTCCACCACGATAGTTTAGCTCTCACTGGCAAGTGGGAGCTTTCTTATATAAAGCAATAAGCCGATGCTGCGGCATGCTATAATTACACTAAGAATATTCACAAATTTAGCAACAAAAAATAAACGGGGGATATATTATGTCAAAGCTAAACGTAGACCAGAAAAGCATCTATGAGCTTTTATCGGATAGGAAAGCGGACTACATCATACCAGATTACCAGCGTCCATATGCGTGGGACGAGGATAGCTGCCAAACTCTCTGGGATGATATATTTTCTTTCGCGATACCAGATAATGATGCTACAAAATTCGACACAAGCGATGAATATTTTCTTGGTTCAATTGTGACTTTTGAAAACGACAAGAAACAGCAAGAAGTAATTGATGGTCAACAACGTCTGACGACATTCATGCTTCTCCTCCGAGCTTTCTATGACCGCTTCACGAAAATGCAAGATCAAGATTCAAAAGACTTTTCCGAACGCATTGCCAGCTGCATATGGAAAACAAACGAAATGGGCAAGCCAGATAAGGAGCACCTAAAAATAGACTCTGTTGTCGCCACAGACAAAGATAAAGACGAATTCTTATCAATTCTAAAAACTGGCAATGTAAATAGCAGCCAGACTAGTCGTTACGCGAACAACTTCCGGTTCTTCCTTAAAAAAGTTGACGATTTCATCAATGATTTTCCGAAATTTGCCGAAAAACTTCCTGCTCGCATCTTAAACAACTGCATTCTTATGCCAATCGAAGCCGAATCTCAAGATACCGCTCTTCGTATTTTCTCAACGTTAAACGATAGGGGTCTCCCACTTTCAGATTCTGATATTTTTAAGGCTCAATTCTATCAATATTACAAGCAGAAAAGCGAAGACGACAGGGATGAGTTTATTAAAGATTGGAAAAAACTCGAGGAGACATGTGAAAAAATCTTTCACCCAATCACTGGCACACCAATGGACGATTTGTTTACGAGATACATGTATTTCATTCGCGCCAAGCGAGACAATAACAAGTCTTCCACGACCGAGTCACTCAGAAGATTTTATGAGCGTGATAAATATTCCGTACTTAAACAAGATGACACTTTTGAAAATCTTAAAGATCTTGCTCAATTCTGGGAAGATATTACCGATCAAAATCGTGGACGTTTCAGCGAAGAGGTTTTAAAGAAATTATTCATATTAAACTACGCGCCAAATAGCATGTGGAATTATTTCATATCTGTTTACTATTTAGCAAATCGCACCGAAGACGGAAAATTGGATGATGAAGATTTTAAGATGTTCCTCGATCGTACAATTGCATTCATATGGGGATACGCAATAATGCACCCAGGCGTGAACGCATTAAGAACGCCTATTTTTGCCGAGATGCTGAATATAGTTAATCTAAATGAAGTTACATTCTCAGACTTCAAATTTGATAAAGAGCAAACACGCAGTGCGATCCTTATTTATGATTTCAAAAACGGCAGACCAATCACCAAATCCATGCTGGCGCTTCGTATGATGCTTAATAAAGAGCAATCATACCCAAAACTCTCTCAGCAGTTTGATATTGAACATATTTATCCCAGAAAGCGACAAGAAAATGAGAAAGGATTGTCTAATAATCGACAAATCGACCTCCTTGGCAATAAATCTCTTTTAGAAAAACGGATCAATATTCGCGCATCCGACTATAGATTCGAAGATAAAATTAAATATTACCAGGGTTTTGTCAATAGTAGAGGACAACGCATAGGCGGAACAGAAAATCTTGAGCTCAAGAATATAAGCAATGTTTATAAAAAATTCGGAGAAAAAGAAATTGTCGAGAGGACTAATTTGTTTATTGACGATTTTATGAATTTACTAGATAAAAATGGCTTGATTGCCTAAAAACAAAAAATCACCCAAAAGAGCGACTGTTTATGCCTGTCAAATTTGGCTGGGACGGCAGGATTCGAACCTATTTCCAAACTATGGCACAGCATTGAAAGATAAATCAGGGCAAAGCCCTGCTCGGCTGATTGCTCGCACCCCGACCCGCCGAACTGCTACGCGCAAAAACCGCTGTTTGGGTGGCGAGTTAGAGAAATACACCTTTAACTGCTTTTACTCAAACGAATCTTCGTTGCTCCTCGGGCTTCAGTTTACCAGGAATAGCTTCACCAGTTAAAGCAGTCTTAACCCGTTCTATCTCATTGTCGTTAATTTCTATAAGATTTACTATATAATCACGCCGTCCTTTGTACAAGATTGAATTGTGTAAATATATTAGACCAGTATACGCAACCTCAATTCGCTCTTGACTTGGCAGTATCTTCAATAATGCAAGCGGTTTCTTCATATAAACTAGTTCATATTTTGACTGTAAGTCGGTCGCAGCTTTTCTGAGATCCTGGGTAATTGATTTAATTATATCTATCTCGTGTTCAGTTGGCTCTGCAGAAAAGAAGTTAGTAAGCCTATTAGAATAGAAATCAACTTGACTCAGCACGACCTGTATTTGTTCTCGTGTCTTTTGAGTTGGTACTATGACCAAAACCTTAAACAGCTCTGACACAATCAAAAGGATTACGCCTCCAATAAGCGTTGCACATGCGGTTAAGATTATATTCTCTATATCGCTCACAGTACTTTTATTCTACCCTATAACAACTAAAAATGGTATAATTTGACACAACATGATATTTTTCAAAGATAGATATTTCGTTTCGGCTAAAAAATGCCCCTACATTAGCAAGGAGCAAATCAAACAGCATAACAGTGTTGTAAATGAAGTCGAACAGCTAGTAAAGGAAGAAAGCAAGCTCCGCTCGGAGGCAGAAAAGACGAGCAAGAGGGTCTCTATTATTGTGGGGCTAAGTTTGGCTGGAATGTCCTATTACTACTTTTTGACTCATTCTTGGCAAGATGAAATTGTTGGCTTGATTACGCTTTCAATTCCGGCATTTGTGATTTTTATATATGCCTATTGGATAATTAACGCAATACTTGACTCCAGTATTAATAACAGACATGACCTCAGAGAACTAGAGCAGACTATCAAAGAAAAGAAAGCTTACCTTGATGGTGAATTAAGCAAATTCAAAGAACTGGAGAAAAAATACGCCAAATATTGGCTTAATCTGAGCGGCTATCAGTTTGAAAAAGAAGTGGCAAAGCTGTATGAAGCTCACGGATATGACGTGCAAGTTACAAAAGGCAGTGGCGACGGTGGAATCGATATATTTCTAGAAAAAGCAGGTCGTCGATATGGCGTTCAATGTAAGAATCACCATAAGGCAATCGGACCTGCTGCCATTCGCGATTTGTACGGGGCTATGTCGCATGAGGGGCTTGATGCTGGTATTTTTATAGCATCATCAGGTTATACTAAAGGCGCAAAGGAATTTGCCCGCAACAAAGCAATTACACTTCTCGACATAAATAATGTGCTGCGTATGCATGCAGCTACCCTTACGGAATAGATAATAAACGAGCATATCTTTTCTCTAACTCGCCACCCAAACAGCGGTTTTTTCGCGTAGCAGTTCGACGGTTCGGGGCGCGGGCGACCCGCCGAAGGTCGCTGCTGAGATTTTAGTGATTTCCATTTAAATCTTGCACTTAATAAATAGCGTTGCCCTTATAGTAATACTTATGTTATTGCAGTATAGTAAAACCATGAGCAAACTCCACCTACACATCGCTAACGCCAACCAAACTTTCACCGATGCTGAAATTGCCATATTCAAAAATACAGCGCAACAAGCCGAGACTTTTGTTTCGAGCGAATTCGCACAGTTTGATTACGAAGTTGATGTAATTATCACTACACCTTCGTTTATGTTGCCAACTATCGTCGAGGACGGAATCGCTGGCAAAACGCTTCATTCGCGCTTGATTATGATTTCTGTTGATAAAAGCCAGCACGAGGTTAGCGAGGATTTTATTTTCGAAACGATTTGCCACGAAATGTCGCATTCGCTGCGTTGGGAAAAACTGCCTGAATATGCCGAAACTATGTTTGATGGGATGATTTTGGAGGGCTTGGCGGTCGCGCTAGAAGAGGAAGCGATGATTAAACTCGGACGGCGAAACCAACAATTTTTCTTGAGAGAAATGCAGAAAACTTCTCAAGCTGAAATTGACAAGATAATTGCCGCACTACAAGGCAATTTTGAAGACAAGGTTTACGATTATACCAAAATATTTTTCACCGGCGATGATATTTTGCCGCGCTGGGCGGGGTATAAACTTGGGTATTACTTTGTGAAGCAATACCTACATCAAACTAGTCAGACTATCGCACAGGCGACTTTGGCAAGTTACAAGGATTTTATCCTATAAGTTGAAGAGTCCCCGTCGCGATATGCGTAACAACGGGGACGAGACGTAGTTTTAAACTACGCTTTTTTGTGATCGCTCATTAAAACCTATGGCGACGAAAATAAAACGCATACAGGGAGTAGTAAAGATGAGGTCCTATTGGAGACTAAGAGATATGGATAAAATGACAGCTGGTGGCGTGCAATACGTCGAATATGACGATTCGGGCTCAGTCATTAAGAGGTATTCTTTTGAGGAGTATAAGGAGAAGCGCCGCCAAGAAATTAGAGAGTACAACATTACGCGTGGCATTCCAGAAAATGAAGGAACAGACTTTTAAGAATCAGAATATTCTAGCGTAACCCACAAAAAATCCTGCCCATTAAGTGCCTGCATATACGGCACGTCGTTGATATCATCTCGCATTAGCTCGCCCAGATACAATGCGGCGTCGTTGAGTAATGTGTATTTTTCTCCCTGAGATGCAGCAGTAGGACTATCAACACCACATATCTCAGCAACTTGTTTCATAATCACTTCACGATACAGTGCAAATGAATTACAATCGAATGTTGCCAGCAGGTATGCCCAGGTAGACGGAGCAAAGCTTTTGTCTGACATAAACAATTGTGCAAGTTGACTAGCCGTCTGAATGCATTCCGCAGCCGTTTCAGGTTTTGCAATCCATAATTCACTCAGGACCGAATGAGCATTTCTTCGCGATAAGAGGTCCTTTAAGTCATCAATATCACGCCAGTTAGCAAAATTGCTAATATTTGTATGGTGCGTTACAATATGCGCGATCTCTGCAATCGAGTCACCATTAACCGAGTCGTACGCCGCCAGCTCTTTATTAAGGCGCGGCAATATATCCCATTTGTATGATTCATCCCATAAGGCTTTGTCACCAGAAAATCGTCGCCGCAAGTACTCGTCTCTGTGTGATTCATAAAATGCCTGTAAAGCAAGTTTATTGATTTTCATCTTTTTCCTTTCTTTCGATAAATTCATCAAGCGCAGCAATTACCTTACAAGCCGTCCAGCCATTCCAGACTGGACAATAATTCCTATTTAACCAAGCTTTACAACAGAGGTAGTTATTCATGGTAGCTAAAGGTCACGGAACCTTGTCACTCACTCTGTTATACAGCTTGGCTGGGACGGCAGGATTCGAACCTGCGAATGCTGGGACCAAAACCCAGTGCCTTACCACTTGGCGACGTCCCACTATTGCCAGGACAATGACGATTATAGCACGCCAGACAGAAAAAATCCACACATCCTGGTATAATATAACCTAATGAGAAAACAAATTTTTGAGACTTTAAGATTGGAAAAAATCGTTGGCGGCGGGCAAGCCATCGGAACACTTGACGACGGCCGCAAAGCGTTCGTCTGGGGAGGACTGCCGAAAGAGCTTGTAACGATTCGCGTGACAAAGAAAAAATCACACTTCGTCGAAGGAATAGCGACGGAAATTATCGAGGAAAGTCCAGAGCGAATTACGCCGAAGGATGAAAATAGCTATTTAAGCACCAGTCCTTGGCAAATAATGCCAATGTCCAGAGAGCAATCGTACAAAGCGTCGCTAATCGAAGAGGCTTTTTTACTTCACAACATCACATTGCCTGAAAAAATCAAGGTCTTTTCTGACGGCGTAGAATTTAATTATCGCAATAAAGTCGAGTTCAGTTGGTTCGGCGACAAAACGGACGACGACGAAAAGGAAACTCTGGACTTGGCGTTTTTCAAGCGTGGTGGCAAGGGAAAAGTCATCGTTGACGGAACCAGCTTGGCACATCCGAGCATAAATAAATTGGCAATTGAAATCCGCGACCTCTTACGAGAAAAACCAATCGTCGCGCGCCAATTAAAAACACTCTTGATTCGCTCAGATCAACAGGGAAACACCGTCTGGCAATTGTACGTAAAGGACCAAATAGAAAATCTAATTTCCGACAACGAAGCCAAATTATTATCAGCCGCGGGCGGCGAAATAATTTATTCTGACCCCAAGAGCCCAGCCAGCAGAATCACCGAACGCTTGAGCAAATTCGGGGACACAACACTGAGTGACACGATTTTAGGCGTCGCCTTCAACTACGCCTGCGAAGGATTTTTCCAAGTCAACATTCCCGTTTACGAAAAAGCCCTGAGCGATATGAAAGCGTGGATTAATTGCAATGAAAAATTGCCGACACTTGACCTTTATTCTGGAGTTGGAACAATTGGTTTGACAATTGGAGGCGATGACGTGACGCTCGTGGAGATTAACGAACATGCCGTCGCGGAAATGCAAAGAAACATCACCAAGTTGAATCGACCGAACGCCAAGGCGATTTTGGCACCGAGCGAAAAATCTCTGGAATATATAACGGGCGAGCAAATCGTCATCGTTGATCCGCCGCGCGCTGGACTTCATGCGGACGTTACTAATCGACTGCTGGAAACTGAACCGCCTAGGATTATTTATCTGAGTTGCAATCCAGTCACGCAAGCGCGAGACGTCAGCCTACTTCAGGAAAAATACGAAATCGTGCATCATCAAGGCTACAATTTCTTCCCGAGGACGCCGCATATTGAGCACTTGGTTATCCTTGATAAGAAGTAAATCGGCTAGCGCGTTAACGCTTAACTTAATGCGGAACATCAGTAAATTTGACACAGACTCGTTTCTGTGATACAGTATTGCTACTAGTATAAAGAAGGAGTTTTTTATATCATGACAGAAATATCCAAATCACCAGAGCAAGGAGTGTCGCAGGAATTGCCAGACGGACAAAAAGCAACTGGCTGGGACAGCTTAGCAGACTACGACAATGGAGATTCCGACTACACTCATCACAGTCCACTTGAAAAAGTTCCAACAATTAACGGAAACGATCTTCTCGACAGCGGAGTGTTCTTTGGCGATGCAATAGCGCTGATGCAAAAATACACTTCAACCAGCTCAGAAACTACAAAGGAAAATCAAGCATTATTAAATCTTGGCGATGTCTATGTGCTCGTAGGTAAAGATTCTGACCCAAAGAAACTAGAAGCAGCCTGGGCGCGAGCTATGCGCGGACACTATGATCAACAGATAACTGTCACTGAAGACATTACTGATACGGTTGAAAGTTATCCGCTAGTAACAGACACCACCCTAGACAACATACCAAAAGAAATCCTTAAAGCTGAAGAAGCGGAAGACGAGGCAAAGCGCCGCGCCGGAGATGAAGAAATTCAGCAAGCAGACGCTATTATTAACAGGGAAAAAGACTACCGAAGATTGAAAGATAAAGTATGGGATGTAAAGCTTACTTTTGGTGAAGGAGACGAAAAATATACAACCAACGTCTACGGTGACAAACAAAAGCAACCAGAGGAGATTCCGTTTGACTCGGCATCCGAAGCTAAGATTTCAATGCAACGCACTTATGCCATACTGTGGGCAAAACTTATGCAGAAGCACCTTAATGAAGGTGAAGGCGAAAAAGTAGCTGACGTAGCAGAAGAATCTCTTAATGAGATGGGTATCGCTCTTTCTGAAAAACATGAAAATCTATTTGTTACAGATATCTGTTATGAGCTAGATGCCATATACAATTGGGAGCATCGCGCCGAGCTAAAGGATTGGTATAATGAAAGACTTTGCGAGGATATAGAGCCGCTTCCAAAAGAAGCTAGATAAACCAGGACTGTCAAGAATGATCCGGCAGGCATACGATATTTGCCTGCCGGCGTTTTTTATGGCGGTTATACTTTTTTCTGGCATTCATTAGCAGTTAATTTTTTGCCAGCGCGGCGGGCTAGCCACCACTGAACTAGGGTGGCGATGACAACCACGGCGATGCCCGGCCAGAGCAGAGTAATATTCGGCACGGTAAAGTCGAAGAAATCTCTCAGAAAGCCAAATCCAAAACTACCAGCCGCCACAATAATCACCGACAGAAGATAAAGCAAACGAGCGCGCTTGGCGGATTTATCGATGGTTACGTCCAGCATAATTCCCACCAAGAACACCAAATATACGCCAAACAAAGTCGCGGTAAGTACGGTCATCGTTGCAACTTCTGCGGCGTGGCCGGGGAACATAACAGAGGTAATCCAATAGGTGAACGCGACAGTCAAGCCAGTAATTAAAGCAATCGGCGTAACAGCCAGCAAAGTATCGTGCCAGAATCTCTTCGGATTTATTCGATGCTTCGGCACTGGCGGAAACAGCGTCCACATAAGAGTTGGCATCGTCACCAGAAAAATATTCATAAATGTAATATGGCGCGGCGAATACGGATAATTCATATCGATAAGAATCGTCGCAAGAAGAAGCGTCACGCCGTAAATAATTTTATGGAAAAATAGAACAGCGATGACTTCGATTGCTTGCATAATTTGATTGCCCAATTTCATTCCCATCGGAAGGGAAGTGAACGAATTGTTGAGCAATATAATGTCGGAAACTCGACGAGAAGCCGGCGCACCAGCATACATCGCCACACCGAGGTCAGCCTTTTTCAGCGCCAAAGCGTCATTTACACCATCACCGACCATACCAGTAAATTTGCCGGATTGCTGGAACCGATTGATCAAGCGCTCTTTTTGGTCTGGCAAAACTCTGGCAAAAATCGTGTAAGTGTCGGCCGCTTTATTAAATTCATCTTCGCTAAGCGCCGCCAAATCTTCGCCTAAAATCGCCTTTTCTGGATGTTTAATTCCAGCTTCCTTAGCGATGTATTGAACTGTGCGCGGGTTATCGCCAGAGATTACACGAATAGTTACGCCTTGGCTCTGCAAAAAATCCACCGTTTCAACAACGCCATGACGCAGGGAGTTGCGCAGAATAACCGCGCCAATTGCCGTTCCAGAACCATTTTTCAAGTCTTTCAATTTGGTTTTATCATCCGAAAATTCAGCCAACATCAACACGCGCAAGCCATTGTCAGCCCAATCATTCAGCTTCTTCTGAGTCTCCTCATCTACCGGCGCCAACTTCGACACAAACTCTGGCGCGCCCATCATCAAAGTCCGAATTTCACCGTCAATATCAGCCCTCACGCCCGCCATTTTACACGCTGACGAAAACGCCATCACTTCCAGAACTTTCGTATTTTTTGGCGACGTAGCTTCCGCCAAAATTGCACGACCAGTGATATTTCCGCCGCTGGTTTCATGAGCAATTAACGCCGCAAAACTGGCAATGTCAGAGTCTGAATAGTCATTTTCATCACCAAAAGCCTCGACCTGCTCCAGCGTCACTTCATCACTAGTCAAGGTGCCTGTTTTATCTACAGCCAGCAAATTCAAAAGCGCCATCGCTTCAATTGCTGACAATTTTTGCGGCAAGACTTTCGCCTGAGCTAATCGCAGTGAGCCGAACGCCAAAAGCAGCGAACTCGCCAATAACAAACCTTCCGGCACGACCGTAACCGCCGCCGAAGTGATAGTTTTTAAGATGACGACGACGTTATCGCCAGAGAAATAATAGACGATAGCGATAAGTAACGACAGGACAATTGCGCCATAAGTCAAGAAGTAAATTGCGCGCCAAATCGCTAATTGCAAAGGCGTGAGCTCTGGTTTGTAACGCTTCAGGACTTGGCTAATCGCGCCAGCTTTCGTGTCGTCACCAATCGCAATTACTCGCGCCGTACCCTCGCCAGCCAGAACCGTCGTCGCTGCCAACACAACATCGCCGTCCTTTTTCTCAATCGACGCAGACTCACCAGTCAACATACTTTCATTCAGTTCCAAGCCTTTTGACTCAATAACTTTCGCGTCCGCCGGTAGTTCATCGCCAGCCTGAATAAGAATTTCATCGCCAATTTTAAGCTCATCATAACCGACCTCGACAATCTCGCCATCTCTTAATAGCCGAGCTTTCGGCGCGCTCATCAGCTCCAATTGCCGTAAAACTCGCTTAGCCCTTAGCTCCTGAATAATGCCAATCGTCGAGTTCACGACAATCACCACCGAGATGAACCACGCATCACGATATTCGCGAACGTAAACCAGCGCACCAGCCAGCAGAAAAATTACCACGACAATAGGTGAAAGCAGATTCCGCTTAATAATATCCAAGTAGTCGCGCATTAAATTGCCCGAATCCTTCTGTAGCTGAACCTTGCGCCAACTCGCCAATTTCCGTACGCGTCAGAATCGAATTGATATATCTCGCCATTTTTCACTTCAGAAATCAAAACCAAGGCAGGATTATACGGCGCCAAAGTTTTATAAAAATGCAAATCTTCATCCGTAACGTGCTTTCTTCCAGGAAAAACTTCACGGAATTTGCGCTTGCCAATATCTTCAAAATATCGCGGCTGACCTTTTGGCGGAAGAAATAATTCCGCACGCATACCCATTCGCGAAATTATTTTTTTAACGTCAGATAAAATCAACGGCGACGTCGCCTCCAAATACATCATCAACTGCTTTTTATTCGTCAAAAAAACCGACGCCTTAGCCGTGCGACTAACGTCAGCGTGCCACAAAATTATTGATTGAACATCAATTGGAAAACCAAATTTTTCCTTAGCAATTCGCTCCAGCGCCAGCTCGTCGTACGTCGCCTTATTCATAGATAATATTTTACCATTTTTTTATGAGGTGCGCGAGATGGCAAAGATGTGAAATCTAATAGCCAGCCTGTATGGTCGATTTGACTGCTTGACGGGAAATATCCAAGTGGCTTTTACCCTTAAACGCGTCTTCTGGATGTTTTTCATTCACCCTCTTAATACTGAATCTATAACCTTAGACGAATTCTGTAAATAGCAATTTTGATATCGCGTTCTGAAGACTGCCAACATGGTAAAATAAAACTATGGATTTCAATACTCGTTACGCTAAATTAAACGATAATCAACGACAAGCAGTCGACTACATTCACGGATCGCTTTTGGTAATTGCTGGGCCAGGAACGGGGAAAACAGAGCTTCTAAGTATGCGCACCGCCCAAATCCTAAGACAAACCGACACTTTACCGAACAGTATTTTATGCTTGACGTTTACTGAAAGTGGCGCCACAAATATGCGCCAACGACTTCGCCAGATTATCGGTGAGGACGCGTATAAAATTGCGATTCACACATTTCACAGCTTCGGCACAGAAATCATCAATCAACATCGCGAGTATTTTTTCCGTGGCGCCGACGCTCAGCCAGTTGACGAATTGACGCAATATCAAATTATCTCTGGAATACTCGAAGGACTTGATTGGCGAAATCCATTAAGCGCGAAAAATAACGGGGAATTCGTTTACATTAAAGACCTCATTCGCATTATTTCCGAATTCAAGCAAAGCGGTTTAACGCCGTCAGAATTACGGGCAATTACTGAGGACAATCAAAGCACAATCGCCGAAATCACGCCAGATATTCAGCAAGTATTTTCCGCCAAAATATCGAAAAAGACAATCGAAATGTTTGCGCCGATAGCTGAGAAAATTGCCAATTTAGCCGCCAAAAATCCTGACGAGAAAAACTCAAAATTGCCAGCCTCAATCACGCCATACGCCAACGTTTTGGCGCTGAGCATTGTGCACGCCACCCAAGAATCAATTGACGAGAACTCAACCAAGCCGCTGACTGCTTGGAAAAATAAATGGTGCGAAAAAAATGCCAATGGCGAATTTGTCCTGAAAGATTTTACCGCCGCAGAAAAATTATCCGCCACAATTGACGTTTACGAAAAGTACGTAAACATTCTGTCCGAGCGCTCGTTATTTGACTACGACGATATGATTTTATCCGTTATTCAAGCCTGCGAATCTCACCCAGAATTGCGCGCAAATCTCCAAGAGCAATTCCAATTCATCATGGTCGACGAGTTCCAGGACACAAACTTAGCGCAATTACGATTGCTGTTCAATTTGACCAGCGAGAACGACGACAACCCAAACATCATGGCGGTTGGCGACGACGACCAAGCAATCTTCAGCTTCCAAGGCGCAGACGTGGGCAACATCCAGCGTTTCCGCCAGCATTATCACGACCCAAAAATCATCGTTTTGACCGATAATTATCGTTCCGCCGAGAACATTTTATCGTCAGCACGGGACGTTATTACTCAAGGCACGGATCGATTAGAAAACACAATTGACGGGCTATCAAAACAATTGACCGCACATGCAAATAGCGAAGGCTCAAAAGTCGAAATCCAAGAATTCTCATCTGTTAGCGAAGAGCGAGCGGGAATTGCCAAACAAATTGCCGAGCTGATAAAAAACGGCGAGAAACCAGAAAACATCACGATTATTGCGCGCCACCATAAAGAACTCATTGAAATTCTTCCGCATCTTTATAAAGAAAATCTTTTTGTCAATTACGAGCGCCACGACGACATTCTGGAGCAAGACATAATCCAGATTTTGGACAAATTAGCGCGAACTGTCGTGGCGATTAGCCGGAATAATTTGGACATTGCCAATAGCTTATTGCCGGAAATTACAGCTCATCCTGCGTTTGGATTTTCTGCGCTGGACATCTGGAAATTAAGCCTCCAAGCTTACAAAAATCGACAATTGTGGCTGGAAAGTATGCTGGCGAATAGCGTATTTAAGGAATTTGCGGAGTGGCTTTTGGAGCGCGCTAAGGACGTGCCGAATCTGCCACTGGAAGAGCAATTGGACAATTTATTAGGCTTAACTAACGACGAAAGCAGTGATCTTCAGGTCAATTCTCTCGCCAATTTCTATTTCTCGCCAGAAAAGCTAGATAAAAACCCAGAAGCATATCTGACAATTCTGGAAAGTTTGCGTACTTTACGCCAAAAACTTCGCGATCGAATCACCGACAAAAACCCAACATTAGAAGACTTTTTGGAGTTTATTGACCTGCACATTTCGACAAAAACTCGCTTAACACAAATTCGCACGCACGCAAGTTCACTCAGCGGCGCCATAAATTTGATGACCGCTCATAAATCCAAAGGTTTGGAATTCCCGCACGTTTTCGTGATTGGGGCAATTGACAGCGCTTGGGGCGAAAAAGTTCGTTCACGCAGTCGAGCTATCCGATATCCCGCAAACCTCCAACTTCAGCCAGCGGGCGCTACTTATGACGAGCGACTTCGGCTGTTTTTCGTGGCGATGACTCGCGCCAAAACCACATTGACCATGACTTATTCCCAAACCAACGATTCTGGCAGCGACACGATAATTGCCAGTTTCTTGACGAATTACACGCCAACCATCATTCCGACCAGTGATGATCCAGCGGAACAAATTGAACTCGCTGAAACCGACTGGACGACGCGACTAACTTCGCCGATTGTTCCAGAATTAAAGGATTTATTGGCGCCAGCATTCGAAACATACAAACTTTCCGCGACGCATTTGAATAATTTCCTCGACGTTTCACGTGGCGGACCGCAAAATTTCTTATTGAACAATTTGCTGCATTTTCCATCCGCCAAAAATTCCGCCGCGGCTTACGGAACCGCAATTCACAGCAGCCTTCAGCAAGCACATTGCTCATTCAGCGCCGATCATCAATTGCCAAGCACCGAACAAATCCTCCAATTTTTCCAAAAATCACTCGAGAGCCAGCATTTGCCAGCGGACGATTTTCAATTGTATTTGGATAAAGGGAAGTCGGCTTTGACTGCGTTCTTAAACGCCAAAGCTTCAGATTTTCACGACACGGACTTGGCGGAATTAGACTTTTCAAACCAAGGCGTAATTATAGATAACGCCAGATTGACCGGTAAGCTTGACATTGTCGACATCGACAAGCAAAATAAAACCATCTTCGTAACGGATTATAAAACTGGCAAGCCAGCGCACTCCTGGAAAGGTTCGGCTGATTACGAGAAAATCAAACTTCATAAATATCGTCAGCAATTGATGTTCTATCAGCTACTGGTCGAGCATTCACGCGATTATAGCAATTTCACGTTTACTGGCGGGCGATTGCAATTTGTCGAACCAGACATGAAGACCGGCGATATTCTTAGTTTGGAAGACACATTCTCCAGAGAAGAGCTGGCTGAATTTACGCAACTGATTGAGATTATTTGGCAGAAAATCACCACGTTAGATCTGCCGGATATTTCTGACTATTCGGCGGATTATAAGGGAATGTTGCAATTCGAAAAAGACCTGCTGGCGGGCGAAATATAAAAATATTCTGGTATATTGTTGCGTTTTTTATAATTAGTGTTATTATAATAAACGCTTTATTGGTGGAGCTGATATCTATGTCATGCTCTCCAGGAGCATAATCATAGGGTCGGCTCTTTTCTTCACGCCGTATAACTACGGCACAGAAAGAGGTGATATCCATGTTTGATACATGGACTGATGCTGATCGCGATAAAGCGATCAGCAAAGGTAAAGCTGGAGGCAAGCTCTCTAGCTGGGAGCAAGAAAAGCTCAAGGAAGCTGTGAGGGTCGACAACCGCGGCGCTGATGCCGCTGATGCCCTGAAGAAGCAGGGTCGTCGCTGACCCTCAGAATGACGGTCATAGATCTTAATCTATCTATGAAAAAGTTGGGTTAATACCAACAAAAGGGCGTCCGTCCGCCCCTGGGTCGATTCCCCAGCCAGAAAAGAATCACAGGACATGTAGCTCTAAATGGAAGAGCGCCAGCGTCGACAACGGTGTCGGTGTAATGGAGGATGAGGGTTCGACTCCCTCCATGTCCGCTGGGAAGTAAAACAAAGGTGTTTTGCTTCCCTCCCAGTTTTGGGCTCGCGAGATTCATTCGTTGCAGATTCTTATCTCAAAGATGAGATTAGAAACTACTCCGAACAGAACCGCTTGAGCCCGCCCACACCCTATCTCGATGATGAGATAGGGTTTTCTCCTTTTTGTGATAAAATAACAGAGATGACATCGTTTTGGAATGATTTACCACAGCCATTTTTTATATTGGCACCAATGGAAGCCGTCACCGACGTCGTGTTTCGTCATGTCGTGAAACAGGCTGGCGCGCCAGATATATTTTTCACCGAGTTCGCAAATGCTACCGGCTGGGTTCACGCTGGCGACAAAGCCATAGCTGGGCGATTAATTAAAACCGACGATGAGCAGCCGCTGATTGCGCAAATCTGGGGTGGCGAGCCAGGGGATATGGAAGCTTTCGCGAAGCACTGCGCGGAACTTGGCTTTAACGGAATTGATATCAATATGGGATGTCCCGCCAAATCTGCCATTAAAAGCGGTGGCGCGGCTCTGATTCGTCGACCCGACATAGCGATAGTTGCAATTGACGCCGCCAAAAAATCTGGATTACCTGTTAGCGTAAAAACTCGGCTGGGCTATACTTACGTCGACGAGTGGCGCGAGTGGCTGACGATAATCCTCAAGCAAGACATTGTGAATTTGACGATTCATCTGCGCACCAAAAAAGAGATGAGCAAAGTTGCGGCGCATTATGAATTGATTGACGAGATTATTAAGCTGCGAGATGAAATTGCCCCACAAACGCTCCTGACTATCAACGGCGACATTCGAGATCGAGAGCATGGGCTGGAAATTGCCAGAAAACACCCTGGCGTGAATGGAATTATGATCGGGCGGGGAGTTTTCAGTGATCCGTTTTGCTTCCGTGAATCGAAAACTGACGCAGATAATCACAAAGAAGAACTGTTGACGCTTCTTAATTATCACTTGGATTTGTTTGATTCTTACCAGCCGATTTTAGGGCGACCTTTTGAAACCCTAAAACGTTTTTTCAAGATTTATATTCGCGACTTTGACGGCGCAAAGGAGCTTCGGGAGAAATTGATGCACACCACGACGACAGATGAAGTCCGCCAATTGCTTGAAAAAGTATAGTTATTATGGTATAAAAAATAATAAATGTTAGATTTACCTACTGAAGCGATATATCTGCCAGAGAGCAATGGTTACGAAGACCCTCCTACAGGCAATACTATAACTTTGTTTCATAAAACACCTGAAGAATTAACTACAGAATCAAGAATAGTAATCCGAAATGACACACAAACGATAAAAGACGATGAGTCAAAAACACCCGGAATCCTAATATTGCCAAAAGGCGACCAGTTAGAGGTCGATTTCTCTTCCGATCCTTACTTTGATCCTTATGGGCTAGATAAGATAAGAAAGAGATCACAAGAGGTAACAAAACTTAATTCAGAACAATCTCGAGTGCGCGTCATTAAAGCACTAGGAGTGTTGGGTTCTAGCATCGTTGTTTGGAGTTCCGCACCTGACACTGCAAGTTATTATGATAAATTTGGTATCACAAGTGACAGAAAAGCGGAAGACGAAAAAGCAGAAGAATATCTCAGCGGGCTGGTAGAAATAACCGAAATTTTGGGCGCTTACGGATTAATATGTGCAACATTTGATACCAAACATATACGTAGCCACAAGGGCGCACTATTAATAGATGACCAAAGATCGGTTCGAAGTCTGGATGAAGGTGACGTGGTCTACAGAACTATGGAGACTTATTACGAAGATCTCGCAAAACAAGGGATTACGGGTCGCCAATTTAGAAAATTATTCATACAGCCTCTTTATAAAATTGTCTCAAAACAAGAAAAATCCTTGCTACACAGGAAAGGAATAGGTTCTATAAAATCATTCCTCTCCGACTACTAGATCGTAGCCACCATATCACCGGATTGCGCGATTATAAAGACAAAATAAGACCTCCTGATAACGGGAGATCTTATTGTCGTACATTCAATCCTAGCGTCGTCGCTTACGCCTATGAAGATCAGCAACCTTCAATCGCACCATATGACGATCGATAAGCTGCTTGGCTTTCTCGCGCTCAACTTGATCGCCAGCCTCATCACGCGCCTTAATAGCACGCTCCAGAGCCTTCTGCGTTTCCGCCTCGATGATGTCATCGCCGTGATCAGCTTCATCAACCAGAATCTGCACCGACGAATAGTCAATTTTTACCACGCCACCAGAGATTGCGAAATACTCCAGATGATTATCGGAATCTTCTTTATGTCGACGCACGGTAATCACGCCATTCCTCGCGATAGTCACTAGCGGCTCGTGGCTTGGAAAAACGGAAATTTCGCCGTCGGTAGTTGGAATTGACACCGAATAAACTTCTTCGTCAACCTTCGTACCGACAAGTGTGACTAATGACAATTTCATGACTATTTAGCTTTCTTCTCAGAATGTTTGTTAGCCTCGGCAGATTCAGCGTCGCGAGCAACTTGATCAGCCAACGTACCCTGAACCATGTAGAACCAGTTTTCAGGCTTATCATCGTATTTACCAGCCAAAATGTCGGAAGCGTCGCGAATGGTGTCTTCCAATTTAACGTAAACACCTGGATTTCCGGTAAACTTCTCAGCCACGTGGAATGGCTGTGCCAAGAATCGCTGAATACGACGGGCGCGGGCAACAATCTGCTTCTGATCGTCCGACAATTCTTCCATACCAAGAATAGCGATGATATCCTGAAGCTCTTTGTATTGCTGCAGAATTCGCTGAACCTCACGCGCCACGCGGTAATGCTCTTCGCCGACAATTTCTGGATCAAGCGAGTTTGAGCTGGAGTCCAAAACGTCAACCGCTGGATAAATACCGATTTCCGTCAATGCACGGTTCATCACAATTGTAGCGTCAAGGTGAGCAAAGGTCGTCGCAGGAGCTGGGTCAGTCAAGTCGTCAGCTGGCACATAAACAGCCTGAACAGAAGTAATCGAACCTTTCTTTGTTGAAGTAATTCGCTCTTGCAAGGCGCCCATTTCCTGCTGGAGGTTTGGCTGATAACCAACCGCGCTTGGCAAACGACCAAGCAAAGCCGATACCTCAGCACCAGCCTGAGTATAACGATAAATATTGTCGATAAATAGCAAGACATCCTTACCTTCATCGCGGAAAGCTTCGGCCATAGCCAGACCCGACAATGCCACGCGCAAACGTGCTCCAGGCGGCTCGTTCATTTGCCCAAATACCAGCGAAGTCTTATCCAAAACGCCAGCCTCTTCCATTTCATAGTAAAGGTCGTTACCTTCACGAGTTCGCTCACCAACACCAGCGAAAACAGAGTTTCCAGAGTGGAACTTAGCAATATTGTTAATCAACTCAGTAATAAGAACCGTTTTACCGACACCAGCACCAGCAAATAAGCCAGCTTTTCCACCTTTAGCAAGTGGCGCAATCAAGTCAACAACCTTAATACCAGTTTCCAAGATTTCAGTCTTATTTGACTGCTCAGAAAGATCTGGAGCAGGGCGGTGAATTGGGGCGGTTTTACCCTTTGGTTGCGGCTTTTCGTCAATCGCTTCACCGACAACATTGAACATTCGTCCTTGAGTTTCCGCACCGACTGGAACGGAAATTGGAGCACCAGTTGCAATAACTTCTGCACCACGACTCAATCCGTCCGTCGAAGACAGGGCAATTGCTCGAACAGTGTGTTCGTCCAAGTGCTGAGCCACCTCCAATACCAAATTCTCATCGCCGTTTTTAACGTGCAACGCGTCGTAAATCGCTGGAAGTTCAACGTCTCGCGGAAATTCCACGTCAACGACCACGCCAACGATCTGAATAATTTTACCTAGTGTTTTACTCATTTACAGCTCCTGTTGTATTATCAGTGATATTACCTTGTGCAATTAAGAATCCATCAACAAATTGACGAAGGTGTTCTGGAGACTGAATATCATCAATTGACTTAATGCCTAGTTTTTTGCATTGTTCATTCATTCTCTCAAGAGCAGCCATTGTGCCTGGAAGTCTATAATATACACCAGTCTCTCGATCAATTTGCAGACCACCTTCACCAGGTATAGTTGGCCGGTATGTGGAGCTAGTGTAATACTCATCAGGGACTAGACTTACCAACCATCCATACAAAGTTGGTGTTATGCGCTTATCTAAAACTTTAAATGCAAAATGCTTTGCAAGAAATTGTTTCACTTGTTCAATTGTAACCATCGCAGCTCCTTCATTTTTACTCATAATTGCTCCTTTACTTCAAGATCTCCTTTATCATTGTTCCATCGCCTCCACGCCACCAGAAATTTCAGCAAGTTCCTGAGTAATCGCCCCTTGACGAGCTTTATTCATAGCTAGCGTCAAATCGTCAACCAAATCGCTGGCATTATCCGTAGCATTCTTCATCGCCATCATACGCATAGAATGTTCGCTGGCGCGAGCGTCAAGCAGTGCCTGCAGCAGTCGCGCACCAACCAAACGATACGCCACCGCGTCCAAAACTTCTGGAATGCTCGGCTCATATTTGGCGTCAGAAACCGTGTTAGAAACTTCACTCGGATCAACCAAGATTTTCGTTCCTGCTGGCAATAATCTGTCCAATTCTGCAGTCTGAACCATGCTATTGACAAAACGCGTATAGACAAGCGTAACTGCATCAACTTCGCCATTCTCAAACATATTTACTGCCGTATTCAAAATCGTATGGAACGTCAATCCAGACGGCTGATCTGGCAAATCTTCATACGTACCGATGATTTTCGTATCTTTAAGGCGCGTTGCGAATTGCGAAGCTCGGCGACCGATAGTTAAGGTCAAGTTCTCAATTCCGCGCTCGTCATCACGCTTTAATAGCTCCAAATATTTCTTCAAAACGTTGGTGTTGTATGCGCCAGCCAAACCCTTGTCGCTGGCCACCACGATAATCAATCGCTTATTTATCTTTCGCCTAACGAACAGCGGGTGATTGTCGGTTGCGCCCTGGCTAGCCAAATAAGACAGCAATTCTTCCGCCGCCATTGTGTACGGCGCAGAAGCTTTGTCCGCCTCTTGAGCCCGACGCATTTTACTAGCCGCCACCAATTGCATAGCCTTGGTGATCTGCTTAGTTGAGTCCACCGAACGAATGCGATTTTTCAGCGCGCGAGTGCTCGGCATGAATTACTCCTCAAATCCTTTCGCTATTTCTTTTGTAGCTTCGTCAATCAATTTCAATTGCTCATCCGAAGGTTTGTCGCCCTTGTTTAACTCACGCATAGCATCTTTAGAATTTTTCCAGAGATAAGTCAATAGAGCAGACTGTGCGTCCTTAATCTTAGAAACTGGAACTTCGTCAAACATACCGCCAGTCACCGCATGAATGCTGACAAATTGCTCCCAGACGCTCATTGGCTGATATTGTGGCTGCTTCAAAAGCTCAGTGAGTCGCTGACCGCGGTCAATTTGAGCTTTTGTCGCGTCATCAAGATCTGAGCCGAATTGAGCGAATGATGCCAATTCGCGGAACTGAGAAAGACCGAGCTTCAAGTTTCCGCCGACAGATTTAACGGCTTTCGTCTGAGCCGCGCCACCAACACGAGAAACGGACAAACCGGCTGAGATGGCTGGGCGAATGCCTTGATAGAACAAGTCGGTTTCCAAGAAAATCTGACCGTCGGTAATAGAAATCACGTTGGTCGGAATGTAAGCGGAAATGTCGCCAGCCTGCGTTTCAATGATTGGCAGAGCTGTCAAGCTTCCCGCGCCAAGTTTATCAGACAATTTGGCCGAACGCTCCAATAGTCGTGAATGTAAATAGAAGACATCACCTGGATAAGCTTCACGTCCTGGTGGACGGCGCAACAATAGTGACATCTGTCGGTAAGCCACTGCATGCTTGGTCAAATCGTCATAAATCATCAATGCGTGACCGCCGTTATCTCGGAAGTATTCTCCCATGGCAGTACCAGCGTAAGGCGCCAAATAAAGCAGGGAGGCAGCATCGGACGGGCTGGTTGCGACGATGATCGTTTGATCCATCACACCTTCTTCTTTCAGTCGGTCGACCAATCGAGCGATCTTCGATAATTTCTGACCAATCGCCACATAAACGTTCACCACGCCAGTTTTTTGACGAGCCTGGTTGATCATCGTATCGATAGCAATTGCCGTCTTACCAGTCTGGCGGTCACCAATGATAAGCTCACGCTGACCACGACCGATCGGGAACATCGCGTCAATCGACATAATACCAGTCATCAGAGGTTCGTGAACCGACTTACGGCCCATCACACCAATAGCAGGACGCTCAATTAAACCACGTTTCTTCGTTTTAATCGCTGGACCATCGTCAAGAGGTCGACCTAGCGGATCAACCACTCGCCCCAACAGCTCTTCGCCGACAGGAACGTCTAGCACCGAACCTTTGCGGCGAACACTGGCGCCAGCCTTAACCTTATCTTCGCCACCAAGAATCACCGCGCCAATTTCATCTTCCATCAAGTTCAGAGCAAACGCCTCAACCGTGTCGCCGTCAGTTTCAATTTCCAGCACTTCACTATAGCCAGCATTACTTAAGCCGTGCACCCAAGCCACGCCGTCACCAACGCGAATAACCACGCCAGCATCTTCCAAACCTTCCGTCGCCTCCAGCTGCGCGATTTTTTCCCGCAGGCTTTTGGCTAATTCTGTCACATCAATCTTGCTCATTTTTCCTCCTAGATTTTCTTCGCCCGCAAGTCGTTTAACTTCTTCGAAACCGTTGCGTCCAGTGTTGCGGTCGGCGTTTGTAGCTTAAATCCGCCAATTAACGTCGGGTCAATTGATTCTCTTAGCAACACTTTTGGCTTGCTATTTTTACCGCTCGCCGCAGTCGCCAGAAATTGCTCTATCTTGCGCCTCGTGCCATCATCAAGCGCTCTCGCACTCTCGACCGACGCTACAATTTCACCACGCTCGGCCAATTCAGCCTCAATATCTCGCACCAACAAATCAACTTCACGTTCGTGCTTTTCGTAAATCAAAAGACCAGCAATTTCTTCCAACACCGCGTCATTGCCAGCTAAAATTTGTTCAGCTGCGTACTTTGCCAACTTTCTTCTGGACACTAATCTCATCTATTCAGCCTCCTCAAGCGCTTCCGAAATCAGCTTTGTATCTTTCTTCGCGTCAATTTTCTCGCCCAAAACCTTGCCAGTCGCTTCAGCCACCAACTCTAATGTCGAATTGTGCAGATCTTTCTTAGCGTTTTCAATTTCTTGAGCAATCGTATTATGCGCTTCTTTAATCAAAGCTTCAGATTTGGCGGTCGCTTTTTTAGCCGCTTCTTCAACAACTTCGGTCGCTTCTTCTCGAGCAGACGCCACGATGTCGCTAGCTTGCGCTCGCGCTTTTCGCATCATTTCGGCGGTCATTTCTTCAGCTCGGTCGGCATTCTCCTTGGCAGATTTTGCCGCCGCGTCAGCCGCTTTCAGGTCTTTTTCTCGCTTGACGAGCATTTCCATCATTGGCGGATAAACAAACTTGCGAAGAACAAATAGCAAGATTAAAAATGCTATCGTCTGAAACGCCAACAGCGCCCAATCAATACCTAGCGAATCAAACAAACCAGCTTTTTCCGATGCGCCAGAATTGGCAAATTGTGTTAATATTTTCTCCACAATTTACTCCCGAAAACTACATAACTTTGCCGACGATTGCTGCGACGAAACCGATAATAGCAATAGCGTCGATGAATGAAATACCCAAGATCATCATTGTGCGTAGGTCGTTGATTTTTTCTGGGTTACGACCAGCGGCGTTCATGGCTGCTGCGCCAACGATTGCAGCGCCGATTGCAGCAAATGCAGCTGGGATTGCGTAGGTAAGTGCAAATGATAATGCTTCCATGGTTAATATTCTCCTTTTAGTTAATTATTACCTAATTTAATCACTCTCTGATATCGCTAATTTATTAGCTTCAGCAGAGGAGTGAACTTCATCAATTGGCTCGTGTGAATCATGGTGAGCCAGCCCCAGGGAAATAAACACAGTTGATAGCATAAAGAAGATATACGCCTGAATACCGCCGATAAATAACTCAAAGAAATAGAATGGTTGCAGAGCTACGGGCGACAAAAACTTCGTCATATAAGCGATAATTGCCAAGAGAATTTCGCCAGCCAGCACGTTACCGAACAAACGAAAACTTAGTCCCAGCATTCGCGAGAACTCAGCCACTAACTCCAAAATGCCAACAAATGACATAATTGGATCGCGCAGTGGGTTAACAAAATATCGCCCCAAATTTCCCTTAAAACCAAGATATTTAAACGCGTAAATCTGAGCCGCAACAATCGTTACAATTGCCAGACCGAATGTCATATTAAGATCCGCAACCCCACCGCGGAACAGCGGAGTGTGATGCTCGCCAATCGTAATTGGACCAACAATCGGTAAAAGCCCCAGCCAGTACTGCGCAACGATAAAGAAAAACAACGTAATACAGAGCGGAGCAACTTTGCGCGCCCATTTCTGGTCTGGAATAACTTGGCAAACTGTATTATAAAGTCCGTCGAACGTCCACTGAATTAGCCTTGTGATAAAATTATGTTTCTTTTTACCTAAAACCGCCGCATGAGTACGGAACATTGCCCACACCAGTACGATCAGTCCCAAGAATCCCATCAAGTGTGAATTCGTAATAGATACGCCAGCAATATTGAAAACTTCGTCAACCTTTACTGAAATATGCGGACCAGCGCTTGCCATATAATCAATCATTTCTTCAACTCCTGCTGTTTAATTTTAGCAATTTGCAAAGCTACGAGAATCACTGAGATAATCGCGCCAGAAATAATTCCAGCAAGTAACCATCTCATCTTCATTCCACTAACATTATCCAGCCATAGACCCAGTAAAGTCAGCCCAATTGTCGGCAAAAACATCCGCCACATTGTACCAATCATCGTCCTTGCCAAAATCATCATCGCGCCAGAATCGCCCATATCATTAGCCGGAATGTCAGTTTCTTTTACCATTACTTTCCACTATATCAATCTGTTATACTATTTTGCAAGATGCCACGACGAAATTATTCAAAAAATAGCCAGAAAAGCCCAAAAACGTCATTGGTGTCAATTTCAGGGCTGGCTAATTGTCAGAAAAAACGTCGCTTCTCAACAGAGATAAAAGCGCGCCAAGCAGCAGAAATCCAAGAATTAGCAAACCCGAATTTGTCGATTGATATATACCACTGCGAATGGTGTAAAAATTGGCATTTGACGTCGAAGAATTCTAAATAGGCGTAACCGTTATGTTATAATTGGAAGTGTTATTAAATAGGGGAATATATGAGCGAAGACACAACGAACAACCATCAAGACACAAAAGTTGTCGTGTACAACACTAGCTGGTGCGCGTTTTGCCACACGGAAATGGAATGGCTGAAGAAGCTGGGAATTGACTTTGTTTCCAAAGATATCGAGGCTGATCCTGGCGCAAAAGAGGAATTGCTAAATAAAAATGGCGGCAATTTCCAAGGCGTGCCAGTAACAGACATCAACGGGGAATTAGTGCTTGGTTTTGATCGACCAAAACTACAAGATTTGCTACGAAAAAACGGCTTATTATCCGACTAATTTTCTTAAAAACAATTCAAGATTTTCCGTCAAATTCTGGCGGAAAATTTTTATTCTGCGCCAATTTGCACAACTTTTCCGCCAAGTTTTTCGCGGAAATAATTATCGTGGCTGACGTAAAGAATCGCGCCGGAATATTTGGTCAACGCCGTTTCCAGCTCTTCGATACTCGGCAAATCCAAGTGATTCGTCGGCTCGTCTAAAATCAGCAATTGCGGGTCGTTCGCCAGCATGGAAATAATCTGAAAACGCGCCTTTTGACCGCCAGACAAGCGAGCCAGCGGCGTCATCCGATCAGCGTCTGTGAACAAATAGTCAGCCAAAAGTTGCCGAATTTTCGTATCAGAAATCGACAAATCGCGACTCATATACAATTTTTCAATCGCTTTTTCTAGCGGATCAGACAGATATCGCTCGTCAATTTCTTGCTCATAAACGCCAATTCGAACCTGCGGATCAAGGAAAATATCGCCAGAATAAAGAACAGGACCGCCGTCAAAACTCTTGCCCGACGCCAGAATCATCCGAATCAACGTAGTCTTACCAGCGCCATTGCGACCTCTAATTTCAATCGCTTCACCTTCACGCAAATCAATATTCACGTCCTCAAACAATATCCGCTCACCAATCCCAACCGCCACATTTTCCGCACGAACCAACACGTGCTGACTGCGACTGGATGCGTCTTTCATACTCAGGCGAATATTACGCGACTTGAACTTTCCGTAACGCTCAGCCGATTTATAATCCAATTGACCGACAGATTCTTTGTCAATCCAAAACGTCGGCTTTTCCATTTCCGATAGTTCCTCCAGCTCCGCCCGCACCTCGTTCTCCAGCCGCTTAAATTTCTGAATCGTGCCAGGATTTCGCGACTTTTCCTTAAGTCTTTGATAGTCCAAAACTTTTTGTTTCAGGTTAACAATTCGCTTCTCAATCTGCTCAAAATTATTCATTCCAGCCGTCGTCGCTTGCGCGTTCTGCTTCAAATACGTATCATAATTTCCACGGTAACTAACGGCTTGACCGTCCTTAATCTCAACTATTCGATCAGCTTGCCCAAGCACATCGCGATCATGCGTAATGATTAGCATCGCTTGATGTGGCTGCGAATTCATCCAGTCGATAAACTGCTGTTTCGCCACATAATCCATGTGGTTGGTCGGCTCGTCAATCAGCGCCAAATGCGCCTCCGAGTGCATAATTTTAACAATCTCCACTAATCTTTTCTGCCCACCAGACAGGGAAGAAATCTTCCGATCACCAAAACCGTCTAATTGAAAATTGCTCAGCTCTCGCTCAATTTTTTCTTCGACTTGATAAAATCCTTTTTGGTCAAATCGCTCCAGGGCTTGCGTATATTCTTCAATCTTTCGCATATTGTCGCCCATGGTTAGTGGATATTCATCGATAATTTTCTTTAGCTTGGAATATTCTGGAAGTCCGCCAAGAATGTACGCCATAACCGTTTGCTCGCCCAAACCGTGATGCTCCTGAGCGGTAGTCGCAACCGTAATGCCACGCCGAAAAATAACCTCGCCAGTATAATCGGTATCTTTTCCGCTCAATATTCCAAACAGTGTCGACTTACCGACACCGTTACGACCAACCACGCCGACTTTCTCGCCATCGTCTACACTAAACTTGACGTTTTTCATCAACGTCTTATCGCCAAAACTTTTTTCAGTAATGTGAATGTCGGCTATCATGCTTGAGATATTGTAACATAAGTCATATTTCAGCCGCACCAAACTAGCCTAAATATACTGTCGCGTTAAGTTTTGCTATAATATAATCCATGCCAAAGCCAAAAGTTAAAAAACCAGCCACACAGAATATTGTCAATCGTCGCGCGCGGTTTGATTATGAACTTGGCGAAGAAATTGTAGCCGGCTTGGTTTTAACTGGAATGGAAGTACGAGCCGCCAGAGAAGGACATGTCCAGCTTAAGGGTTCATTTGTTAGCTTAAGAAACGGCGAATTGTGGCTAAATAACGCCAGCTTTTCACTGCGATTAAACGTTCGCGGAGAAGCAAATAGCCGCTCAGTCGACACTTCGGCGCGGAAATTATTGGTAAGTAAAAAACAATTGTCCAATTTTACAGAAGCCAAAAAACAGGGAATGACAATTGTCCCGACCAAATTGTTGACCAATGGAAAGTTCATTAAAGTTGTAATTGCGCTCGGAAAAGGTAAGAAAAATTACGACAAAAGACAAACCATCAAACGCCGCGATCAAGACCGAGAAACCAGGCGGCAGCTTTCTAGGCGATAAGTTTATTAGGCATTCAGCGCCTGATGCGAGCGTATCAAATCGTCATACAGAGCAACCATTTTCTTGGCCATAGTAACCGAGTCAAACTTCTTTGCCACCGACAAAGCACCTTTTGACAATGCCGCTAGTCGTTCGGGGTCGGCAAATAACTCATTAAATACTTTGGCAAAATCTTCACCTTCGATACCATCTGTCAAAATAGCATTTTTCTTAGTCAGACCCTCTGTCATCTGTTCGTCACAATAAACAATCGGCAATCCGGCGGCCGATGCCTCTAAAAATGTCATTGGCTGGTTGTCAAAGTGGTACGATGCCAAGGAGAAAACATCTGCTTGCTTCAGCAAAGCTGCTACTTTATCTGATGACTGCATACCAGTGAATATGACTCGATCGACAAGACCAAGCTGCTGAACGCGGTCCTTTAGCTCTTTCTCGTATGGCCCACCACCCGCCAGCACTAACTTGATGTGCGGATTTTTAATATGCGGCATCGCTTCAATTAAGGCAATCTGCCGCTTCTCTGGACTAAGTCGAGCTACTGAAATAATAAACTTATCGCCAGGCTTCTTACGAATCGGCGAATCATCAGCCTTTGCGTCACGATATTTAGCTGTATTAATTCCGTTTGGAAAGTTGTAGCACGGGGTAGTCAATCCACCTTCATCTACCAAAATTTTTTCTAAATGCTTTGATGGCGATATGCAAGCGTCACACTTATTTGCAAAAGCTGCCGTCAGCCGCCAACCTTGACGTGAAATCATATCTTTTAGAGCCTGTCTACTCAGGCCGCGGATCTTCTCGTCAGACAATCCTGGCAAAACTGGCTTCGTCCCCAAAACAAACGGTATTGCTACTGTCAGAGCTATAATACCAGTGATCACCATCAGCGGATAATCATCTAGCAGTTCGGTATAAAGAGTATGTATCGTCGTTACGTGTGGAATATTTTGCCGTCGAGCCACCGCATGCGCCAATACACCCAACTGAAACTGCGTCTGGCTATGAACAACATCAAACTTATACTTATCAAACTTCTTTGCAAGGCCTGGATATAAATTGGCAGTATGACGTTTCTCAAAAATGTAATTTTTCATTGACGAAATGCGAATAATGTTATCGTCCTCGTCAACATACCCATCAACTTTTGGTGCTACAATAAACACCTCATGCCCCAGAGTTTCCAGGGCTTGCTTATACGCACGAGTAGAGGTCGCTACGCCATGCACCGAAGGTAAATAATCGTCAATAAAAAAGGCTATCCTCATATTAAAATAATATCACATTTACTCACACTTCTGGATATTGATCTACAGCCTCAAAATGCAAAATATGCCCAGCTTCTGGTGCTATGATCAGTTGAGCGTGAGGCATCAGCTGATGTACAATCTCAGGAGTCCTGGAGGTTACCACATTATCCTTACCACCCATGACGATCGACACGTCATAGACATCAGATATCACACCTTGGTATGGATTTTGTCTATATAACAAAGTCGTTAGAACATTTGAATCATCAAGCGTCAACGTTTCTTTTTTATACCGCTCTGATTCAGACAACCACTGCCAAGCATCTTCTCGTTTCGTTTGCAATAGCACCGCTACGCGGATTTTCTGAGCTGGTTTTGAGTTGTAGGTAGACCAACCAAGCTTATGAGGCAAGTGATTAGACAGGCCCTGTAGCGCGTCTGCGAGTCTTGACGGATCAGGTGTCGGACAGCCCATAATAATCTTCATAGACTCTGGCAACAACTCCTTATGTATTAAATGGTAGACAATAGATGAAGAGAAAGAATTGCTAATCAGAACATTAATTGGACGATCAAGGCAGTCTAAAGCTCTCGTCATCCAATCTGCCATATCATCATAACTGCGAAAGGGTAGCATCTTTGAACCGCCATGTCCTGGCAGGTCAAACGCATAAACAGCATACCCGAGACCTACATACCGCTCTGCCAGTGGCATCATATCAATCTTTCCGCCAGTAACACCATGAAAGATAGCAACTGCCTTACTTGATCCTGTATTACACTGAACCCAGCATACACCATCTTTTGTCTTTTCTTGGCAATCTAGCTTCTGATATATCTGCCACAAGGTTGGAATTTTCGCCATAGTACGATTATACTAAATTCATGGAATATAATAAACTTTCTGCACCACTAAAAATTGCACTGGTTCTAGACGACTACTATCCATCATCAAGCGGAGTGAGCAGGTCTATCCAGTCGCAAATCGATGAGTTATCCGCAATGGGCCACCAAGTCACACTGATAGCTCCAGAGAAAAATTTCACGCCACCAAAAAACGCCGAGCATATTGCTCTAAAGTCAGTTCAGCCGCCCGGTGCCTTAAAACACACCACCGTTCTCTCGAGTAGTGCTCACGTCGCAAAGCTTATCACAAAAAATCATCAATTTGACATTATTCACAGCCAAACAGATACTGGAGCTCTCATTTTATCCGCCAGAATCGCTCGAATGCAGCAGATTCCGCACGTTCATACATTTCATACCAACATGGCGGGTTCAGTGCCATATTATACCAAATCAAAGATGTTAGCTGCCGCAATAGCTTATCGATTATTAGCATTTAAGCTTCACTTGATACGCCGACAAAAACTGATTCACACTAACTCCAAAGATTCTATATTTAGCGATTGTCCTCATTTTGGCAAGTCATACTGGAGATCACAAGCACTTATGGCAAATGCAGTTGACGCAATCGTTACGCCGTCGCAGTATATGCTGAAGTATATACAGGCAGCCTCTCCGAACAAACAGTTTATTAAAAAAAGCATTCCGAATGGTTATAATAAGGGACTACATAAACTAATCAGCAATACAGCGGTAAAGAAGGACAGAAATACAGTTCGCTTCATCAGTATTGGTAGAATATCCAACGAGAAACGCATCGACACAATGGTGGAAGCCTTCAAGATGGCGAAATTATCAAACGCTGAGCTTGTACTCATTGGTGACGGTAATCAAATGCCGTTAATTAAACAGTTGGCAACCGACACATCCAATATTAAACTACTTGGACAAGTCCATCGCCTCGATGACATCGCAAAACATCTGAAAAGTTCTGATGTATTTGTCCTGACGTCATATCATTTTGACAATCAGCCGATGGTTATACTTGAAGCGCTGGCAGCAGAGTTACCAATATTATATTGTGACGACCAGCTGGATGTTGGTGTCGACAAAACAAACAGCATTAGAACATTGCCATCAGCTTCAGCAATCAGCGAGGGTATGAGGCTCCTTGCTGGCGATACTACACTACGCAATCAACTGTCACGTGGATCAAAGCAAAAATGCGAGCAACTTTCTGCAAAAATAATGACAGAGAAATACATATCACTCTACCGAGAATTGATATCATAAATTAGAAGATTTACGAAGCGAGACTACCCTGATTACAAGAAATTCGCTAAAATGGCTATATGAAATTATTCTCTTGGAACGTAAATAGTATTCGTGCAGTTATAAATAAGGGTGAATTTGCGAAGTTCATCGACACGTACAATCCAGATATTTTATGCCTACAAGAAACCAAGGCTACCAGAGACCAAGTCGAAATTAACCTGCCAAATTATCACGAGCATTTCTATTCCGCCGCCAAAAAAGGCTACTCTGGCACGGCAATTTTCTCAAAAATTCCGCCCTTAAGCTGGCGTGACGGTTTTCCGCCGAACGTCATTGAGCAATTTGATTTAACGGGCGACGAATACGGCAATCCAGCCGACGAAGGACGAATTATTACCGCCGAGTTTGACGATTTTTGGGTTGTCAATTGCTACACTCCGAACTCAAAAGGGGATTTAAGCCGATTAGATTTACGATATAAAAAATGGGACAAGGCGGTGTTGGCTTATCTGGAAGAATTGGAATTGTCAAAGCCGGTTCTTTATTGTGGCGACATGAACGTGGCGCATCAGGAAATTGATTTGGCAAATCCGAAACCCAACGTCGGCAAACACGGCTTTACTGATGAGGAGAGGGAAGGTTTTCAGAACTATTTGGACGCTGGATTTATCGACACTTTCCGAGCAGCTTTCCCTGAAAAAACTGGCGCTTATAGCTGGTGGACGCACTGGGCAAATGCCAGAGCGCGAAATGTTGGCTGGCGGATTGACTATTGGCTAGCGTCGCGTGAAATTGCAAATCGCGTTACTAATCCACAAATTCATCCAGAACAGATGGGCAGCGACCATTGTCCGGTGAGTATTGAGGTAGATTTGTAATGGATATGAAATTTTGGCAAAAACAAGAGCCAGGGAAACCACTTTTTCCAGATGTCGAATGGAACAAGCCAGAACGACGCGACCAAGCGGGAAAATTAGGAATCATCGGCGGTAACAAATTAGGATTTTTAGCGGTGGCAGAAAGCTATCAAGAGGCGCTCAAGGCTGGCGTGGGCGAGGCTCGTGTTTTACTGCCTGACGCCTTGAAAAAAAATGTTCCCGCGAATATGACCGACGTGTTATTCGCACCGACAAACCAATCGGGAAGCTTGGCAAACGAAGCGCTCACTGAAACTTTGGCGCTAGAAAGATGGGCGAATGTATTGCTATTATGCGGCGACGCTGGGCGAAATAGCCAAACGGCAATCGTCTACGAAGAATTGATCAAAAAGTCAGAAATCCCCGTCGTGCTGACGCGAGATGCGATTGACCTCGTGCAAAATAGTTTTCAGGAAATTTTGGACAATCCGCACGTGGTTTTCGTGGCAAGTCTGGCGCAAGTTCAGAAAATATTCCGCGCAATTTTTTATCCAAAAATGATTACGTTCAGCATTCAATTGTCGCAACTCGTTGAAGCGCTTCACAAATTCACCATCACATATCCCGTAACCATTTGCGTCTTTCATGCCGACAATTTAATAATCGCCCACAGCGGAGAAGTCATCACCCAAAAATGGGACGCACCAATGGCAATTTGGCGGGGAACCGTCGGCGCCCGCGCCGCAAGCTACTTGATTTGGTCGCCGAAAGCGCCGCTAGCAGCAATCAGCACCGCTATCTGCAAAATATAGCCTCGCATAAATATCCGCTTGACATTACGTACAATTAGTTGTATTATACTACCAAGCTTTCGCTCGTGACTTGTCAAGGGCGAGAGTAGCCCTTAGTCACGAGTGAACACTTATTGAAAGGAAGTGTCATGCGGATAGCGACGACAGTACTTGTCATGCGGATAGTGACAGTACTTGTCATGATCATCGCGGTTACATCAATCGTCATCACCTTCGCCCTGATCGGGGCGGTAGTCGGAGCGATAGTAGCACTTCTGCTACAAACCGACCTTATCCCCGTAATTCTCATCGGAGCGCTGGGCGGGTCCTACGTTGGACTCGCGTTCCTGCTGAATGCGGGGCTAAATGGGAAAAGAGGGCTGCAATAAAGCCCGCAGAAAGGAAACAGCTTGCCTGGAAGGCTATAAAGCCTCGGCACAATGCCTTTCTGCGGGCTGTTTTCTTTGCATAAAAAAATCGCCCAAATTGGACGATTATCACCTGAAGCTGTCTCTGGTACCGCGGGCCGGACTTGAACCGGCACGAGCTATTGCTCACCAGATTTTGAGTCTAGCGCGTCTACCAATTCCGCCACCGCGGCACAAGAGAACGCTCCAAGCTACCGTATGATTGTAACACAACCAGCAATTTCTCACAAGCACGACTTTTATTTGACATCAATTTGACGTATAATGAAAGAAGTTATGTATCCGACGGATGATCAATCAAACGGTCGAGTGGGCATGCCGGTACCAGATCAGCGCCGATCTCTCACGCCGCCAACTCGCGACTCAGCAGCCTCACGAAATGCCGCTGCTGATGTTATTCGTGGGCAACTTGACGCTATTTATTCCAGAACAGAAGAGCAAAATTCTGCGCCAGAAAAAGCTCAGCCACAACCATTTTCCGCTCAATTGCAATCAAAACCCGAAGTCCGATCAGAACAGCCTAAGGCGCAAATAGCCGAACCTCAGCAAATCTCAACAACGCCACAGCCAGAACTAAAAAAAGACTCTGCTAATCACGCCATGCGGACGGCGCCAATTGCCCAAGCCCAGATTCAGCCAAAGCCACAAATTAACAATTCCGCCCCCGCAAACCAAGCCGCTCAAACTCAAAATTCAACTATCCACACTCAAGTTTCGGCAGACCAATGGAAGCAATATCACAGTGCTTGGCAGAAATATTATCAGATGTATTACGAGCGTTACTACGCTGGCGACATTGCGGCAAAAAACCGTGAAATTTCTCGATTGACGAGGGAAAATCAGAATGTCACTCCAATAGTCAGCGAAGACGAGCCCCTGGACCCACAAAAAGCAGCCATAAAAGAACTCCGCAGTCAAATTCAGCAAAAGGTTCGCGACTCCGCAAATAAAGTGAAAAAATCTCGGCATTTCGTTCCGGCGATTGCTGGATTATCGGTGCTATTAGTCTTCATGTTTTTGCAATATAACCGCGTTATTTTCGGCGCAGTCGCGGCTTACACAACGCCTGGTGCAATTAACCCGCAAAACATCATCGTTGATGCCTCCACCGACGTAACTGTCGGACCAGAACCTAGGATTATCATCCCAAAGATTAACGTTGACGCGCCAGTTATTTACGGCGCCGCTAGCGACACGAAATCGCAATCAAAAGCCATGGAGAAGGGAGTAGCTCACTTTTCAATTCCTGGCGCCAGTGCCGTGCCAGGCGAAGTCGGAAATGCCGTATTTGCCGCACACTCCAGTAACGACGCTTTTGCTGGTGGCGATTATAAATTCGTCTTTGCTCAGAATGAAAAGTTGGTCAAGGGCGACATTATCTACATGAATTACAACGGGAAACGCTACACTTATAAAATAACATCGACAGAAGTTGTTATGCCGACCGAAGTTTCAAAAGTTCAGATTAATACAGATAAACCAATGCTGACACTTGTAAGCTGTGTGCCTTTAGGAACCGCAGAAAAGCGACTTCTTATCTTTGCAGAACAAATCAGCCCAGACCCAAGTAAAGCCACTGCGACATCAGAATCCAGCTCAAATCAGCAGCAAAGCAACAAATCAAATATCCCAGGAAAGCCCGAGCCGACTTTGCTTGAGAAATTATTCGGCGGTCGATAAATTATCTATTAATTGAACAGCCCAATCGAACCATTGTCCATATTCATTTTACTCAGGACAATTTTTCCAGAAGCGTTGGTCGTCAATCCATAAACGTATCGCTGGTTCGAAGACAAAACAGAATCCAAGCCAGGCTTAACGCTTATCAATGTATGAGCGTTCGTGCCGTCAAACTCGCGAATCTCCATTTTTCCCGACGCAGAAACGTTACGGATATAGAAATTGTCAAGCCACTTCACTTCCTGCGCCACGCCAATATTAAACGCGCTCGACAATTCTTTACGCTCTAGATCATAAGTCTGCAGTACCGCGCCGTTTTGCGCCACGATAAATCGCCCAGCATTGTCCATCGTCACATTCGTAGTCGCATTGTCAGTTTTAATTGTCTTTGCCGTTTTTAAGAACTCTTTTTGGCGGTCCTTAGAATCTGAAATTTCGCCTCTGTAAATTGTCATATTTTTACCATCAGCCAAAACCACGGTGTCTTTATTGAAATAGCGAGAAGTTCGAATTACTGGGGCAGAATCGGCAGCAAAAGTGCCAATCACAAACGGCTCTTTCCAATCTCGCTTCCAAATTCCTGCCACTTTTTTACCGTCAATAACAGCCAGGTAAGACAAACGATCATCGCCGTAAAGCTTGAAAGATTCGACGCCAGTCAAGATTGGGCTAGAAATTGTCGAGCTATCAAGATCAACTCGTCTCAATTCGCCAGTTTCCTGCAAGGCGTAAGCCGTGTGCGCGCCAGTTCCTGCAAAGCCGATTTGCTTAATTCCAAAACCAGTCATCGCTGTTACGTCAATAATTTTCTCTGGATTTTCTCTATCAAAAACCAACCACTGCACGCCCGTAGCATTATTTTCCGTTGGATACGAATGTTTCACTAGCGCGTAACGAGAATCGCGGTCCCACTCCGACACGGTAAACGTATGATTGTCAGAAGACAGGGAATAGCCAGCCAAAACACTCGTGCTTAATGTATGCTCCGTGAACTTTTCCTTATCTTTGTTCGTGTCGCGAATATCGCCAATCGTCAGAATCGGAGTTTTATCCTTAACGCTAAATCCCATCAAGAAATTACCAGCTGGCGACAGAGAAACGGATTGTAATGAATCGAACGTTTTTACTTCGGTGGTTTCGCGTTTTGTCGGAATCAGTCTGGCATAATTCAAATTCGTAACGGTATCAGATTTGATATTTAGCGTTTTTTGCCACGGTTCGTATTTATCCAATTTCATCGAAAAAGTATGTTTACCAGGAAGAACGGTGCTTTTCGTTGGAGTGCGACGCAGCTCCATATCGTCAACATAAACCAGCGCCCCGCCAGGATGTGATTCATATTGGACAAGTCCAGTTTGTTGCAATTCTTTCGTATTTGGATCAAACGTATAGCCGAGCATTCTAAACGTCAAAAACGTAAGAAGAATTATAAGTGATAGTGTCATTAGCGTGTACACAAAGGTCCGCCGCGCGAGCTCTTTAGTGCGATTCTTTTTCTGGTACATAATTACGAAAATTATAACATATTTTTACACTTGAAAAAACCTTAGGCGATTTGTACTATAATATATAGGAATAAACATTAGGGGGATTAATGGCAAGTAAAAACTACGTGGTTATCAATGGACGAGCTTACAATACTATTACTGGACTGGTAATGAATGATATTGATGTGAAAGAAACTGAGATAAAAAAAGAACAATCAATCAGTAAGCGTGGTACATCTGTATCAAATATTCATGCCGCACACGTTCAGAAATCCAGTACATTGAATCGTCGGCACGTTAAAATGCCGCAGCGTACGCCATTGGCTGCCAAACCCCAGAAAGCTCGCGTCGACGTGAAACAACATGTCGCCGTGAAGAAGTTTTCTACGCCAATTGCCAGCAAGCCAGCTCCTCAGAAAATTGCTATTAACCGTCCAGCCGAAACTCACCCCGTTACTCGTCGCGCTCAACAAAGACCTCTTAGCGTCAACACTAAATTGCGAAAAGAACGCCAGCCTCTGGCTATGAATAATAATCCGCTTGTCGCCGTCGCTCCGCAAAAAATAGAAAAGCCAGCCACGAAAACCGCTCATCAATTGAAAAATGAAGCAATTGAAAAAGCTTTGTCGAACGAGATTATCAGCAACAAAAAAGCACGTCGACGCCAGAAAAAGGGCGGCGCATTACGTTGGCTGAATACGTTTTCTGTTGGATTTGCAGTAATGCTACTAGGTGGCTATTTAACATATCTGAGTATGCCAAATATCTCCATAAAAATGGCAGCCGTTCAATCAGGAATTGACGCCAAATACCCAGGCTACAAGCCAGACGGCTACGCGCTGAACGGACCTATCAAATTCAAATCGGGCGAGGTCTCTATGAAATATGCCTACGCCGACGGAAGCTCAGGGTACACCATAACTCAGCAAAAAAGCGGCTGGAATTCATCAGCAGTGAAAGAATTCTTCTCTGAAAAGCACAAGAATCCAAACACCACGATGATCGACGGATTGACAATTTACAGTGGCGGGAAAGAAGCAGCTTGGGTGAACGGCGGAATCCTATATCAAATCAGTGGCGACGCGAACCTCTCAAGCAGTCAAATTGAAAAAATTGCCACTAGTCTGTAACTCATCAGATAACGTGCTATAATTTACTCATGACTATTAGAACTCGTTTTGCGCCAAGTCCGACTGGCTATATTCACTTAGGCAACGTTCGTACCGCGCTATACACATACCTTGTTGCCAGGGCGCACCAGGGAGATTTCATCTTACGCATTGAAGACACGGACCAAGCTCGGTTCGTCGAAGGCGCGGAAGAAATGATTTTGGAAACTCTAAATTGGCTAGGGCTAAATTGGGATGAGGGACCAACTCTTAACAATCCAAAAGAAGAGTCTGGCAATTTTGGTCCATATCACCAAACAGATCGCCGTGATATTTACATAAAATGGGCGAAGAAAATGATTAGCGAAGGACTAGCTTACGCTGATCCGTACACACCTGAAGAGGTGCAAGTTTTCCGCGACAAAGCCAAGGCTGAAAAGCGAGCATTTTTATATCGCGACCATCGTCCAGAAAATCCGCCAGAGTGGCAACTTGGAATGCCGCTGCGCTTCAAAGTTCCGGAAATTAAGCGATATTCTTGGAAAGACGCCGTTATGGGTGAGTTGTCGGCTGGCCCAGAAGCTTTGGACGATTTCATTTTGATCAAGGTAGATGGTCTGCCAACCTATAATTTCGCGCACATCATTGACGATTTCGAAATGCAAGTCACACACGTGATTCGCGGCTCAGAATATATTGCCAGTACGCCTAAATACCTGTCGCTTTACGAAGCTCTTAAAATTACGCCGCCGATTTTGGCGCACGTGCCACACATTATGGCGCCATCGGGAAATAAAAAACTTGGCAAGCGTGACGGCGCTAAAAGCGTAACTGAATATCGATCAGAAGGAATTTTACCAGAAGCGATGCTTAATTTCTTAGCGCAACTTGGCTGGAATGACGGCACGGAACAAGAAATTTTCAGTAAAGCCGAACTGATTGAAAAGTTCTCACTTGATCGCGTTCAAAAATCTGGCGCGCGATTTGACGAACAACGACTCATTTGGCTTAACGGTCAATGGATTCGCTCGCTTAGCCTGGACGATCTTTATTCTCGCTGCCAACCGTTCTGGGGCGAAGAAGCCAAAAACGCTGATGAATCATATAAAAAGCGCGTTCTGGAATTGGCGCAAGATCGCTTGAAGACATTACAGGATTTGCCAAAATTAACAAGTTATTTCTTCGTCGAGCCTGAAATTGATACGGAATTGATTGACGGAAATAAGCAACTTCGCAAATTAACCGACGACGAACGACGAGATTTATTGTCGATTGCTCGCCAAGAATTCGAGAAAATTACAGATTGGACGCCAGAAACAATCCAGAATTGCCTTAACCAATTACTAGAAACGACGGGGCAGAAGCCGGGGATTTTGTTTAGTCTGGTGAGAATTGTGACGACGTGGGCGCCGTTTAGTCCGCAGCTTAACGACACATTGGCGCTAATTGGCAAGGAAAAAACTCTGCAAAGAATCGATAATTATCTACAAAAATAGTTTATTCGTGCGCCGAAAATGCTATACTAAGCATAAGCATGAATGTTGAAAAAATAGATAAATCAGGACAAAAAAAGAACGCCCACTGGGAGTCGTTCAAAGAATGGGTAAAAAAGCATATTCTGGCGATCGTGCTCGTGGTGAGTGCGACGGTTATTGCTGGAGTTTTCATAATTGCAATTCACTCCATAAAATACGAACATACCGCTAGCGTGGAGCTGAAATTGCCAGCCAAAAAACCCGCGCCGAAGAAGTTTTATTCGCCGCTAACTGGCGTGGAAATCGCGAACGAAGCCGCCGCGAAGCTGCCCGTAACTGGCGTGATGATTGAGAATAGTCCAGCCGCCAGACCGCAGTCAGGACTGAAGAAAGCTGGCGTGGTCTATGAAGCCGTGGCGGAAGGCGGAATTACTAGATTTTTGGCTCTGTACCAGGGAGAAAAGCCGGCGCTAATCGGTCCAGTGCGAAGCTTAAGATCATACTATTTGAGCTGGGCGGCGCCGTATCAGGCGTCAATCGCACACGTTGGCGGAAGTCCCAACGCTTTATCTCAAGTCAGAAACGGCAATTATCGCGACATCGACCAGTTCTTTAACGACGGATCTTATTGGCGATCTCGCGACCGCTACGCGCCGCACAATGTCTACACTTCAGGAGAAAAACTTGATCAATTGAACAGCGCAAAAGGCTATAACAATTCCGAATTCACCAGCTTCGCGCGAGCAGACGGCAAACCTGTCGAATCACCAAACGCCACATCTGTAAGCATAAACCTCAGCGGCTCACTCTACAACACCTCATACGCTTACGACAAGGCGTCGAATTCTTACCTCAGGAGCATGGCTGGCGCGCCACATACTGATAGGGAAGATGGGCAAATTACTCCAAACACTGTCGTAGCTATGGAAGTTGGTGTTGAAGCTCGGGCTCAAAATTACGATGGATACGAAGACGTCAAAACGACAGGATCCGGCAAAGCTTACATTTTCCAAAACGGCACAGTCGCCACCGTTACTTGGTCAAAAGCGGACATAAATTCGCCGCTTAAATTGACAGACGAATCCGGAAAAGACGTCGCCTTAAATCGCGGACAAACATGGATTGCAGCCTTCACGCCAGGAAGGGGAAGTGTTTCATGGCAATAGATCCGGCGTCTAAGACCTTACGCGAGTACAAACAATATTATTACCGAAAAGTCATATTAGTCCTACTGTCAGCGAGCGCCTGCATCATATTAGGACTGGGAATCGCACTCCACTTCACGGCAATTTCCATATTTCAGCTAAATTTCTGGATTATCATTTTAATTACCGCTATTTTGCAAATCCTATTTTCAATTTCTATCGTTAAGATCATCGCTGCGCCGCTTAATAAAATTCTGGCGGCACTTTCTCATAAAATTGGCGAACTGACAACCGATACTCCGCCAAATCCCAACGATAAACGCTACGAAAAACTGGATTTAAGACGGCACTTAGGCAATTTATGGCGATTATCAGCCAGAGCAAAAACCAGCTAGTGACAACGACAAGCCAAAAATCCCGCTCACTCAAGCTCTGAATCAAGCCAGCACTGGCGTCGTGATCCTTAATTCCAATCAGAAAATTATCTTCGCCAATTCCGCCGCCCCGATTTCCAGGAATGCAAAAGGCGAGGATTTTCTGGCGCTTGATTTTCTAAACGAACCGAGCATTTCTGATTGGCTTCACGAAATCGCCAATGAGAAAATTAAAGCCGAGCGCCGTTGGCAACGCATTAGCACCAACCCCGACATCATCCAAAAAACGCGGATATTCGACATCATCGTGTCATTTGAGAAAGGCGCCGCCGCCGAAACTGTCATTTTTCTCATCGACAAGTCTAAAGGATATTTACCATAACAAGAAGAGCTCAATTTCATTTCGTTCGCTGCTCACGAACTCCGCGGACCGATTACGGTTATTCGTGGATATCTGGACATTATCAACGAAGAGTTTGCTGGGCGCCTACAGGGTGACGAAAGGCAACTTCTTGATAGGTTGGTGGTTTCGTCCAACCGCTTGTCTAGCTACATTGACAACATTCTTAATGTTGCCAGATACGATAGGCACCACTTGAAGGTTTATCTGCTGGAAGACACTGTCGCTAATATTTACGCCTCGATTGCTGATGATATGCAACTTCGTGCCTCGACTCAACACAGAATGCTCAGCGTCAATATTCCAGACGACCTGCCGACAGTAGCCGCTGATCACGGAAGTATCGGGGAAGTGATTGGTAATCTAATTGACAATGCCATCAAATACAGCTTTGAGGGCGGGTCCGTAACCGTTTCCGCAGAGCAAAAAGGTGACTTCGTGGAAGTGTCCGTCGCCGATAACGGGATTGGAATGCCGGCGAATGTCGTGGACAATTTGTTCCATAAATTCTATCGATCGCACAGATCACGCGAAGCCGTGGCTGGGACGGGAATTGGGCTTTATATTTGCAAAGCCTTTGTCGAATCTCACGGCGGCTCGATAATCGCTCGATCCCGCGAAAACGAGGGCTCAGTCTTCTCGTTCACTTTGCCAATTTATGCTACAGTTAAAGATAAATTGTTAGAAGACGGACAACTGAACAATCAATTGATACGAAAGGGCGGCGGCTGGATAAAAAATCACGCTATGTATAAGGGCTAGGAGGAATTATGATAAAGACAATTTTATGCGTGGAAGATGACCGATTTATTGGCGAAATGTACGTCAGGAGTCTACAAAAAGCGGGGTATGACGTGACGTGGGTGGTCGACGGGAATGACGGACTAGTGGCGGCGCGCAACCAGAACTTTGACTTGATAATCTTAGATTTGATGCTGCCAGAGCAACGCGGCGACCAGATTTTAGACGCACTGAGAAATAACAATGTCGATTTGGTTCCGAATAGTAAGATTTTGATTATGACCAATTTTGAGCAGGATGAGGCTTCACGAAAATCCGTTATGAGTCGCGTTGACGGAT